>JAEIGA010018707.1_pt1 | contig 10560 bp, 11 predicted proteins | sample 9270691 | NCBI WGS metagenome assembly JAEIGA01 (sample SAMN17057246, study PRJNA624740) | gut metagenome | biome: biome; isolation source: fecal sample | host: Bos grunniens | place: China: Xizang | collected 2019
TACTTTCTTAGGAAAATTTGAAGAAATTCGCAGAAAATATGAAGTTCCAGCAAAATATATTGAACTTGAACTTACAGAAACAGTTGTATTTGAAAATATGAATATTCTTTCAGATATAATCAATTTAATACATGATTTAGGCTACAGTTGCTCAATCGACGATTTTGGTTCAGGATATTCTTCGTTAAATATTCTAAAAAATATTCCTGTTGATACAATCAAAATTGATAGAGGATTTTTTATTGGTGAAAATTCAGACACAATCAAAAGTGATACAATCGTTCGTAGCGTAATTGATTTGGCACGAAAATTAAAAATGAAAACAGTTTCTGAAGGAATTGAGTATAAAGACCAAGTAGAATTTTTAAAAGATGCTAAATGCGATATGATTCAAGGATATTATTTTTCAAAACCAATTCCAATTATCGAATTTGAAAAACTTGCATTCGGGTTAGTAATTTCAGAAAAAAGAACTTTACCATCAGAAAGTTTAGGCGAAGTTATGCAACCAGAAGATTATCTTGAATCTACACAAGCTTTTACAGAAAGCAACTTTCCAGCTTCAGTAATTTTACGCCAAAACGATTCAGAATAATAGAAATTACAAATTGATTGGATAAAAACTAAATCTGCCAAACAACTCGCTACGAATACCAAAGAAAGAAACATCGTATCGTTCTCTCATTCCAGGAAAGCTTACAAAGGCAAAACTTGCTGGATATCCACCTCTTGGTCTTGAGCAACTTCCTGGATTTAGATAAAGCGTTCCAGAATCTTCGTGTCTAAAAGGTTGATGTGTATGTCCAAAGAAAACTAAATCCGCATCTAAATTTTGTGCAGCAAAAGAAAGGCTTTCCAAACCAAAATCTACAGAAAACTTATTTCCATGAACAGCAAAAACATTTCTTCCGGCAACTGTAAAAGAAATACTACTTGGAGCAGTAATAATTTTTCTGCTTGCAGGTAATTCATTGGTTTTTGGTTTTATAATTTGATTTTTTTCAGAATCACCATTTCCTTTGACAATGGCAACAACAGGTGGCAAATGTTCTTGTAAAGATTCATCTACATAAGCCTCTTGGATATAAGAAGAAATATCGCAAATTCCATCTCCACAAAATACAAGAGCATCTGAAATGTGACCAAATTCTTGAATTATATCACACAAAACATCGTAATCACCATGTGTATCTGAAATTACAAGAATATTCGCAGAAGATTTTTCTTCAAGTGCGATAATGTCTTCTTGAGAACCAATTAAATTAGACGCAAGTTGAGTTAAACTATTCATTCTCGTTTTATCCTACTTTATACCAAATCTTTCAAAAAAACTTTTTGCCTTTGACTTATCATCTTCAGGTTCTTCAATTACAATAGGTTCGATATAATTTAATACAAAATGATTTTTTGACCTTAATCCTGTATCAGCATCAAGAAAAGATGATACTTCCCAATCCTTACCAAAAATTCCAGTTGCAATTTGCAAAATTTCTTTATTTTTTAACTCTAAAGGATTTTTCAGAACATCAACTACTTTTGAAAGAAGGAAATTCATTTTATCAAGATGTTTTAATTCTGTATCGTTAGTTAATGATGTTATAGAATCTTCTGAAAGTTCAGTTTTAGAGGATTCTTCTGTTTCATCTGATAAAACAAGTTCTTCCTCAGCAAAATCAAAAACCAAAAATGAGCCAGCCTCAGTTCCCAAAACATCATCTTGAGAAAATAAAGAAATTACAGTGCAATCTAAATTATCATCTTGAATTTTTGCAAGAGCTCGATGAGTATATTCAGGAGCACCTAAAGTTATAAGAGCTTTACAATTTTTATCTTTTGCTATAGAAGATAAATTTGAAATTCTTGCAGTAGAACCAGAAACTAAAAAATCATCAGGATAAATTAACGGAAGAATTAGACCTTTTTCTTTTTCAAGTCCATATTCTTCAGCCAAATGAGAACAAACTGAATCTACAAAAGGTTTATCGTTATAACCATATCCAAAAAGAACAGCAATATGTTTTTCTACAGGAGTCCATTTTTGTACAGGAGCTTGTTCAACAGGTTCTTTTTTTGAGCATGAAGTTAAAAACACTAAAAAAGTAATTAAAATAATAGAAATAATACTGAAATGTTTATTCATATTTTTCACGCTGTAATTCTAACACAAGCATTAGTTTTATTCTAGTGTAAAATTAACTTATTGATTTTTTGGAGATTTTACTATATCGTTGACTTTATGGACATAGTATCAATGATTTTACAGCTTTTTGGAAGCCTTGGAATCCTTCTTTACGGAATGCAATTAATGAGTGACGGAATCCAAAAAAGTGCTGGTCAGAGTTTACATAAAGTACTTGGGCTTATGACAAGTAATCGTATATTTGCTGTTTTAACAGGAATGTTGATAACAATGATTATTCAATCTTCTGGAGCCACAACTGTTATGGTTGTTTCCTTCGTAAACGCTGGATTGATAACTTTGCCACAATCAATAGGTGTTATTTTTGGAGCAAACATCGGAACAACAATTACCGCATGGATTGTTGCACTTTTTGGTTTTAACTTTAAAATTTCAGCATTAGCAATTCCTTTTTTTGGACTTGGATTTTTTCTTACATTTTTCAAAAAGTTAAAAAAACAAAACCTTGGCGAAGCTTTCATGGGTTTTGGTCTTTTATTCTTAGGATTAGACTTTCTTTCTAAAGTAATTCCTACCGTAAATGCAGATAATATCGGATTTTTATCCGCTTTAACTGGAAATGGCGTTTTAAGCATTGTTATTGGTGTTATTGCAGGAATAATTCTTACAGTTCTTCTTCATTCATCTAGTGCATCAACAGCAATTATTATCACAATGAGTTATAACGGAATTTTACCTTGGGAATTTTCTGCCGCCATGGTTTTAGGAAGTAACATTGGTTCTACAATCGATGCAGTTTTAGCCGCTATCGGAACAAAGGTGAATGCAAGACGAGCCGCTTTAGTTCATGTTTTATTTAATGTAACTGGAACAGTTTTAGCAATCATCTTCTTTAATCCTCTTTTAAAATTGGTAGATTTAATAATTCCAGGACCAGTTATAGATTCTATAACAACACATATTGCAATGTTGCATACAATTTTCAATGTAATAAATACATTGATTTTCTTACCTTTTGTAAATCAACTTGCAGCCCTTACAGAAAAATTTATCAAACCACACAAAGATGAAACTCCAGATGTTTACAAATTTGAATTTAACTTAGTTGGAATCCGAGAAAGCGCAGAAGCAGAAGTAATGCGTGTGGAAAAAGAAATTTCTGATATGACAAATATCGTAATTGATATGTTTACAAGAATCCAAAACGGATTTTCACAACGAAATAAAGATTTCATCGCTGAAAATATGGAAAAACTTTCTAGTTCAGAAGAGTTTGCTGACCAAATGCAAGAAGAACTTTCTAAATTCTTAGTAAAATGTCAAACACTTCCACTTACTGATAAGCAACGAAACAACCTTTCTATGATGTTAAGAATTATCGATGACTTGGAAAGCCTAACCGATGATTGTTTCAGTATTGCAGTTCTTCTCAAACGAAGTGTAGAAAAGAAAATGGAATTTGCAAAAGAAGATATGGAACGACTTGATCCTTACATGGAACTTGTTCAACACTTCCTTGAATTTATCAAAGAAAATATCAACAGACCACTTAATGCAGAAAAATTGCGCTTAGCAGAAGTTATGGAAGATCAAATTGACTTATTCCGAAAAAACTTAAAAAAGATTGCAAGAAAGCGTCTTGAAGAAGGTGCAAATGTTAAAGCCGAGCTTCTTTACATCGATGTAATTAGACACATTGAAAAAATGGGAGACCACGCATTTAGCATTTCAGAATCATTAAGTCAAACACAATAAAAATAATCTGAATTTACAAAAAAGCCGAGTAAACTAAATTTTGCTCGGCTTATTTTTTTTAGTACCATCAATTTTGCAAAGTATATTTGTTTTACAATTTTTTTTTGTTTTAATTCATCTAGTAAAATGATAATTCAGATAATGCAAATCCGTATTTTCCATGCCCCGGAAAAACTTTTACATCAGCAGGAAGAGATAAAAGATATTTCAAGCTTTTAATCATTTGAGTTTCATTCCCACCAAACAAATCTGTTCTTCCGTAGGAATTCCAAAATAATGTATCGCCAGAAATTAAAAGTTTTTCTTTTTCGTTATACAAACAACTAGAACCTTGTGTATGCCCTGGAGTTTCTATAACTTGCCAATCTTCAAAAAGAACAGTTTTATCAGTATAAAAAACATCAGCAGAAGGTAAATCATTTTCATCTGGCAACATTTTTTCCACAAAAAAGCCCATCCCTGAAAAAGCAAAATCCTGATACTGAAAATCGTAGGAATTTTTGCCTAAAGCTTTTCCATCTTTTTTATTGATAAAAATTTTTGCATTTGTAAAAAATGATTTTAATTTTTCGATTGCTCCAACATGGTCTAAATGTCCATGAGTTAAAAAAATTGAAATTTCGCAATCTTTTGGAAGATTAGATTTTTCTTGTAAAGAAATTACACTTTTTTGAATTATATCTGCCTTATCACCTGGGTCAACGATACAAATTCCATCTTTATAACAAAAAAGATAAGTATTTACTGCAAAATCACCAAGAGTAAGACAGATAATATCAATCATTTTTATACCAAAAATGCATCAGAAGAAGATTCTGTTGTAGAAGAATCAACTGTTAAATCAAGATTTTCATCATTTGCTGATGAATCATAATCATCGCTTGCAAATTTTTCATCTTCTGATTCTTCGCGTTTTCTAGAAAAACTTACAGCAAGTTTTCTTCCTCGATAATCATATCCATTCAATGTGTTGATAACTCTATCTGCATCTTCTTTGTAAAGTTGAACAAAAGAATAATTTTCTAAAACCTTGATTGTTCCAATTCTCTCTCTATCTAATTGAACAACTTGTGCAATCAAACCAACCAAATCTCTTGGGAATACATGACGATTTCTACCAATTCCAATAAAAATTGTTGTTGCATCTGCTTCATCAATTACAACTCTTGGAGTTTTTGCTCTTGCAACTCCGTCTTCATCGCCTATATTTCTAGAAAAACCTTCGTGTCTTCTATCTCTTGAAGAAAATTTATCTCTGCGAGGTCTGTGTCTAAATCCGCTTGCTCCACCAACAGCATTTTTTGCTAAATATGCGGCAACATAACTACGCAATGTTAGAGGAACAACTTTTTTGAAAATCTTTTTATATTCAGTTAATACAACTGGATCTTCCTCTGTTTTTACTTTTGAAACTGCATCTTCTAAAAATGCGATAAATTGTTCTTCATTAATTTGAAAATCATTCTTTGTTGACATAAAAAAATCTCCTATAAAATGTCATAAAAAAGTTCTTTGCAAACAAAAAAATAATAGCAAAGATTAAATAAAATTAAATAAATCTGCAACGAAACAAGTTCCACTTTGATAAAATCCATTTTGCTCTAAAACAGAAATAAAATGCTGTGGTAAAATTGTACTTGCAATCAAAACACGACGAACAGAATTTCTTCGTAAAAAAGTAAGACTTCTATCCATCAATTCTCTAGCTAAACCAAAACCTCTAAATTTATCTTCCACGAACAAAAAAGGAATTTGAACAACATCTTTTGTTCCTGAAGGACAAGAACTAACGGCGATAGCACCTGCAAAATCTCCAGCTTCGGTTTCAGCAAAATGAAGGAAGGTTTCATTTTCATCAAGTGACGAAAAATTGATTTTTATTAAATGGGAAAAGGCTTTTTCAAAACCATTTATATCTGAATTATCAACTTCTGCAATAAATTTATTTTTTACTTCATTATAAAGTTCAATAAAATCAGTTGCATTTCCTTCCTTAAAAACAAAACCATCATGAACAAGTTCAGGATAGTCTTCAATTTCTTCACTCAGTTTTTCTAATCCCCAAGATTCTCTTAACATATCGTACCATTGGGAAATAAGATTTTTCATCTGTAATTCCTTAAAAGAAAACCATTTTTTTTCTAATTCAGGATACGAGTGAAGCACCTTTTTAAAATTTTTGAATACACTTTTTCCAGAAAAAAGCACATTCTTCAATTCTTCACGAGCAATAGGATTATGCAAAGAAGAAACAAACTGCTCCATAACCCTAAAACCCATCGCAGAATTCCACTGAGGAATTTCATAATATCTATTTTTGTCTATGGATTGTTCAGACTTATTCAATTCCTCAAGAGAACAACATTTCAATTCTTGAGAATCAAACAGAAAATCTGCACTCTGATTTTCCATCGCAAAAATTATATCATGTATCAATTCATCAGATAACAAAAACTGCATAATCAAATTGTATCACATTCAGAAATTTCAGTCAGTAGTAATTTCTGAACGACGAGTAATAATCTTTCCTACCAAACCGTAATCAACAGCTTCTTGAGCATTAAGCCAATAATCTCTTTCTGTATCTTTTTGAACTTGGTCTAATGAAACCCCTGTTTCTTCAGAAATAATCTTATTGATTTTGGCACGAGTTTTTTCCATTTCTGTAGCAAAAATTTCTACATCAGTAGTAACACCCTTGTAAACACCACTAATTAAAGGTTGGTGAATCAAAAAGCTACTATTTGGCAAAGAAAGGCGTCTTTCTTTTGGACTAGCAAGATAAATTAAAGCACCTGCACTTGCAACATCGCCTGCAGCAATTGTGTAAACAGGAGCATTGATAAATCTAATTGTATCAAAAATTGCAAATCCAGAAGCAACTTCTCCTCCTGGAGAATTGATATACAAATAAATTGGTTTATCAGAATCTGCTTCCAAAACAAGTAATCTACGAATTACCTTTTCTGCAGAGTCTTTATCTATTCCGCCTGAAAGCAAAATTTGACGAGTTTTAAACATTGATTCTGACAAAACATTTGCTTTGCTAGAATCATTTTCTTTTTTCTCTTCTTTTTCTTCTGATTCGTATGTAATCATTCTAACTCCGATATTGTCGACTTTAAAAAACGACACAAATTTTCATCTTATATAAATATATGAAAAAACTCGATGATAGTCTATAGTTTTTTCCATAATATAAATCTTATAAACCTAAGCTTTTTCCTTCGTCCCAAAATTTGTCCATAATTTCAAGATTTTCTTGATTCATTTCGATTCCAGAAGTTTCCATTTTTTCTTCCACATAAGAAAATCGGCGTTTGAATTTTTCGTTAGTTGAAGCAAGAGCCAAAACTGGATCAACATCAAGATGACGAGCCAAATTCACCACAGAAAAAAGCACATCGCCAAGTTCTTGCTGAATTTCCTCTTGAGTTTTTGTTGAACTTGCTTCCTTTAATTCTGCAATTTCTTCGTGAATTTTGTCCCAAGGGCCTTCTGCATCTTTCCAATCAAAACCTTTTTTGGCAGCTTTTTTTTGAATTTTGTAAGCTCTCAAAAGCGGTGGCAATCCGTAAGAAATTTCTTCCAAAGAAGATTTTTTCTTTCTGCCTTCAACTTTTTGCTTGATTGCTTCCCATTGTTCTAAAACTTTTTCAGCATTATTTTCAGAACCTTCAATTAAAGTTGCACTTCCTTCTGATTCTTTCCAAACATGAGGATGACGACGAATAATTTTATCGCAAACATCGTTCAAAACTTGAACGATACTAAAATCATCATTTTCTTCATACATACTTGCAATCATTGAAGCGTTCAAAAAAACATCCCCAAGTTCTTCTTTTGTGTGATTTGCATCTTCGTTTGAAATCGCATCTACAGCCTCAAAAGTTTCTTCGATAAGTGGCTGACGCATTGTAAGAGGAGTTTGTTTTCTATCCCAAGGACAACCTTCTGGACTTCGTAATTTTTGAACGATTTTGTAAAGTCGCTCAAAAGCCAAAGCGGGAGTTAAAAAAGAAGTTGCTTTTGTTAAATCTAAATTGTTATCAAAATTTGTTTGAGTTTCGTGATTATTCATAACAAAATTATATCAATTTATTAAACATCTTGCTAGTTTAAATACATTCTGTTATCTTTTTACCTATGAGTATTTTTCAAGCATTAGTTTTAGGTATTTTACAAGGAATCGCTGAATTTCTTCCGATTTCAAGTTCAGGACATCTTGCAGTTGTTCAAAATCTTTTTGGGCTTGAACTTCCCTTAGTTTTTGATGTTTGTTTGCATTTAGCAACTTTACTAGCTGTAATTTTAGTTTTTAGAAAGAAGATTTGGTCTTTACTTTGCGTTTTTGGAAGATGGATTACAAGAAAATCAAAACCAGAAGACAAAGCCGAACTTTCTATGATTGTTGCAATTATTGTTGGAACTTTTGTAACAGGAATTATGGGAATTGTTGCAAGTGAGTTTTTGCCAGAGTTTCCAATAAAATTAGTTTTTGTTGGATTTATTATCACTTCATTTTTGTTGATTTTTTCAAGCAAGGTTAATGAAAAAACTCAAAAAGATGAATATTCTACAGAACTTAGCAAAATTTCTATCAAACAAGGACTTTTTGTAGGTTTTGCACAAGGAATCGGAACTTTGCCAGGAATTTCAAGAAGTGGAATTACAATTTCAGCTTCGCTTTTTGCAAAAATCGACAGAGAAACTGCTGGAGAATTTTCATTCTTGCTTTCAATTCCTGCAATTTTAGGAGCTTTCATTCTTGAAGCAAAAGATTTAAATTCTTTAACACAAACAGTTTCTGCTCTTCCTTTGATTTTAGGATGTCTTGCAGCGTTTACTTCTGGCGTAGTTTCGCTTACAATGTTAATGAAACTTATCAAAAAAGGTAAACTTCAGTGGTTTGCATATTATTTGATTCCACTTGGAATTTTAGGATTGATTTTTATCAAATAAAATTTAAACAGTCAGTTTATAGACAAAATTTTAAATCCGTGGGATAATTCGGTAGAGAAATTTTAACAAAGGAAATTCAAATGAAAAACACAAAAATCAAATTTATTACGGTTCTATTTTTATTGCTTTTTATAGTTTTACCAATTTTTGCACAAGAATTTGTTTATGTTTCTGTAGAAAAAGCAGAACTAAAAAATAGTACAAAATCATTCTCTGAAAAAGTTTCAGAATTATCTTACGGAACAAAACTTTTAGTTTTAGAAAATACAATCGAAGATAAATGGATAAAAGTTGCAGTAAGTGATAATCAAAAAGTTTCTGGTTGGATTTTATCTGAAAATGTAACTAAGAAAAAAATTGTAAAAGGTTTGAAAAAATTTGGTTCATCAGATAGTGAATCAGCTCTTGCTGGAAAAGGATCACAGTTCGATAAATCTAATGCTACAAATAAATCATTCAAACCAAATAAAATTGATTAGATTTCTGCAATAAACAAAAAAGATTAAAAGAAAATAATTGTCAAAACAAAGATAAATTATTTCTTTTAATCTAATTTCGTATTAAAAATCTATTTTTCAAATTTTATATTTAAAAATTTTTAAACATACTGTTTATGGACAATTAAAAATATCTATGAAATAATTTTATTCGTAGATATTTTTAAAAGGATTTTAAAATGAAAAACACAAAAATTAAATTTATTACGATTTTACTTTTCCTACTTTGTACAAGTTTGCCAATTTTAGCACAAGAATTTGTTTATGTTTCTGTAGAAAACGCTGATTTAAAAGAAGGAACTGGATTTTTTGCAAACAAAATTACAGAAGTTGGTTACGGTACAAAACTTATCATTCTAGAAAATACAATCAAAGACAAATGGCTAAAAGTTGCAGACAATTATAATCAAGATATTTTTGGCTGGATTTTATCTTCAAATGTTACAAAACGAAAAGTTGTAAATCTCTTTGATAAAACAGGAACTTCTAAAAAAGAAATATCACTTGCTGGAAAAGGATTTTCAGAAGGAGATATTGATTCTGGAAGTACCGATTATGATGCTTTAGACAAAATTGAAAAATTTGCAACAAATTTAAATATGGAAGAATTTAAAAATTTTATTACAGAAGGAAACTTAAAAGGAGAATAATTTATGAAAACTAGAATTTTTGTTATTTTGTGCGTGATTGCAATTTCATTTTCGTTTTTTTCTTGTGCATCAAATCCATCAAGAGATGCAATTTCATTTGGTTATACTCCACAAGAAAAATATAAAATAGGAAGAAATGTAGGCGGAAGTATTTTAGGAACCTACTCTTTATATTACAACGAAGAACTTTATTCTTATCTTAATTCAATTTGTAATAGTATTATAATTAACTCAGAAGGAGTAAATCCATATAAAGGATATTTTATCGGAGTTCTTGATACAAATCAAATCAATGCTTTTGCAACACCAGGCGGGCATATTTTAATTTCTAGAGGAATGTTAAAATCTGTAAATTCAGAAGATGAACTTGCAGCTGTTATTTCACATGAAATTAGCCATATTCAATTAGAACATAGCATAAAAGCTATCAAGAAAAACGAACGAACTCAAATCACAGGACTTATTACAACAGGCGTTTTAGCAATATTAGTAGGCACTCAAGAAAATGCTAAAAAAGAAGATGTAAAATCAGTAATTGACACAGGACTTCAATTAA
>JAEIGA010018708.1_pt1 | contig 10560 bp, 11 predicted proteins | sample 9270691 | NCBI WGS metagenome assembly JAEIGA01 (sample SAMN17057246, study PRJNA624740) | gut metagenome | biome: biome; isolation source: fecal sample | host: Bos grunniens | place: China: Xizang | collected 2019
ACGTTATCATATACATTCATACTCTTCAACAGACGGAAATCCTGGAACACAACCCCCAAACGTCTGCGGAAAGCAGGAATCTTTCTATGTCTCATTTTATTTAAATTTTTCCCAAGAACATATACCGTTCCTGTAGTAGATGTTAATTCACGTAATAATAACTTAATCAAGGTGGATTTACCGGAACCACTGTCACCTACGATAAAAACAAATTCGCCCTTTTTAATACGTAAAGAAATACCTTTCAGTACATTAGATCCTTTGTTTGCCTTTGTAACTTTGTATGACTTGGTAACATTATCCAGTACAATCGCGTCATCATCATATAATTCAATTTCTGCACGTGATTTTTTATTTTTTGCCACTTTGTTCACCTTTCCTTTATCGTTGTAAGCATCAATACCCGTACTGAAAGTGGTGTCCTAAGCCACCTTTAGTGCGGGTATCCTTTTCAAGTTAGTTATCTAAATTTTCCATATATTTCATATACTTCACTACCATCAGCGCAATGCGGAAGGTAATGGCATCTTCAAACACTCGCAAATCCAGCCCCGTAGCCTTCTGAAGCTTGTCCAGACGGTATACCAGGGTATTACGATGAATGAATAGCTGCCTGGAGGTTTCAGAAACATTCAGGCTGTTTTCGAAGAACTTATTAATGGTAATTAACGTCTCTTCATCAAAATCATCCGGGCTCTTACCGCCGAAAATTTCCTTAATAAACATCTTGCAGAGCGGAATAGGAAGCTGATAAATCAAACGTCCGATACCCAACTCACTATACGCAATAACCTGCTTGTTTTCGAAGAAAATCTTGCCCACGTCAAGGGCCATCTTGGCTTCCTTATAGGAACGGCTCACGTCTTTAATCTCTCGCACAGTGGTACCATAAGAAATACGTACCCCCTTGGCACCGTCTTTGGTAAGCTGCTCGATAATGCCCTTAGCATATCGATCCACATCCGGATTCATCTCATGCTCTGCCAAATCCTTGATAATGATAACATCTTTTTCATCCACGGCTGTGATAAACTCTTTCGCACTATTACCAAAAGATGCTTTGGTTAGTTCAAGCATATTGATTTCACGGCAATTTGCTGCTTGAATCAGCATAACCGTGCGCTTCTGCTCTACCGGCATGCGCAGCTTCTTGGAACGACTGTAAATGTCCACCAAAAGCAAATTGTCCAAAAGCAGGTTTTTCACAAAATTGTCCTTGTCAAAACGCTCCTTGTAGGCAACCAACAAACTCTGAATCTGGAAGGCACTCATCTTGCCAATCATATAGGCATCATCACCTGTACCTCGTACCACTAAAATATACTCTAACTGGTACTCATCATAAATTTTAAAATACTGACAGCCCTGTACCTCCTGACTGTCTGCAGGTGACTTGGAAAATTCAATACACCTTGCTGCACAGTCTTTCATGTCACATGTAGCGGCAATCTCCTTGCCCTCTACATCCATAACTGCTAGATCAATACGACCTATGTTCTTCAATCCCTCGATGGTGCTCTGTAGTATCTGATTGGAAATCATACCCTTTTCTCCTATGTGCGATTGCGTTAAATACCATTAATTAAAATTTACACAAAATGCTCAAAAAAATCAATAGTTTTTTGTAAGAATTTGACGATATTTATTCAGAAATTTTCATAATACCTTTTTCTGTTATTTTAATAAGGTTATTTTTTAATAAATTACCTACAGCACGTTTAAATTCGTTCTTACTCATACCGGTTTCGCGCTTAATCACCTCCGGTGATGCCTTGTCATTAAATGGTAATGCTCCGCCAAAACGTTCAATAAGCTTCATAATCTCCTCCGCATCCGTAGCAATCTGAAGATACGCTTTATCCCTTACACTCAAATCCAGCTTTCCATCTTCTTTTACCTTGAGAACTCTCGCGGAAACCGTATCACCAATCCGAACATCTCCATAAAGCTCCTTTTTTGCAATCAGACCGGAATACTTGTCATCCACTGCCACAAAAGCACCAAAGTTAGGACTGATTTCATAAACAGTGCCGGTTACACGATCGTCCTTCTGATACGGACTGTCGGTACGAAGCTCATGATATACGTTCATCGTAGCACAGAGGCGTTCACTCTTGTCAATGTAAAGGGAAACCAAAACCTCTTCTCCCTCACTTACACGCTTTTTCTGCTGCTTAAACGGAAGCATCAAATCCTTTTCCAGCCCCCAGTCTAAAAAGGCACCAAACTTGCCCACCTGTGCTACACGCAGCCTTGCCACCTGTCCCATTGCAAGCTTTGGCTGCAAAGTAGTTGCAATCAATCTGTCCTTGGAGTCTTTGTATACAAAAACCTCTACGGTATCCCCTACTTTTTTGCCTTCCGGCACATATTTTGCCGGCAAAAGCACTTTGTTGCCCTGCAATGCTTCCGCATCATGAGCAACACTTTCCGGTGCCACATAAACACCGAAATCCACCTTTTTTACAATAACTAAATTTTGTGTTTCTCCTAAACGAATCATAATACCTCTCCTCCCGGTATAGTATAAATATGCATATTTACAAATGCGTTGCCATCCACATCACGCAGGCTGACAGCAAGACCTCCTTCTATGGAAGCCACAAAAGGATAAATGTCATCCCCTATAACTGCCTGCTTTTTATATTCAATTCTAATCTCTTTTACTTCAAGATGACAAGGCACATAATTCATTGCCACCATAATATATCTGGCATTATTCATGTGATGATTGGTGTCAATATATTCCCTGCTCACCTTGACCGGCGTAAGCACCTCTCCATGCTCCGGAATTACAACTTTTCTTCCGGCATATTCCATTGGTAATTTTTCCTCCAAGGAATAATGCTGTATAATTTCCTCTGTTGCCTTGACCGGTCTTCCGGTCTGCATATCCAAAAGCGTCCAGATAGAGTTGGCACTTACTATTCGGTTTCCTTCCGTATCTTCCATCAAAAAGTTACGCATTCCCATAAAGCCTTTAAATTCATATGGAAATGTACCTGTCTTCACCTGTTCATTCTGCCCCGGCCTTCTCTCAATCACAATCTGCCAGAAACTGAGCACCCATGCCAGATGCTTCTCCTCCAAATACTCGCGCCCGACTCCCAGTGTGTCCGATTGCATATTCGAACAATCCTGAAAATAATCTACGATTTTGGGCACTGCCAAATATCCCTTTTCATCCAATTCACTATAACGAATTTTACTTTCAAATTTATACATTTAATACCTTCTAGTTGCTTTTTGATTTCAGACGCATTCCCCAAACGCGAAGCTTTCTGATAACCCGATACCCAAAATAGCGCATAGGTCTGCTATAATGCCAAAAACAACAATATAGCCGGTAACCCGGCTCCTTCACACTATGCTCTCGTTTTCCCCGTGTAAATGCAGTTACCACTGCAATCATCTGGTCGTGACGAAGTCCAGGCTCCTTCACAAACTGATTATCTCCGATACAGGTATAAACCATACCGGACTCATCTACCTCTATGATTCGATGCAAAACATACTTGCCATCTTCACGCTGATAGAGAACAATATCATATTTTTTTAAACGCGCCGGAGGCGGGGACAGCAGTACACTGTCTGTCCCTTGACGGAGCAGTGGCAGCATACTGATTCCCTTAGGTGAAAATCTAACCTGTTGCCCTGCTTCCAATCGCTCCTTCCATAGCGGCATAAGCTGCTCTAATTGCAACTCTTTTGTCTTCACGGAGTTCATCTTCTACTATCACTCACCCTTTTTTCCATTCAAAATCTCTTCAAGGTTTATAGAACCGCCGCCAATTTCAATTGGAGGATTTTTCTGCTCATGCTCTGCCTTCGCCTGATTGTACCATGCAAAGAACTCTGCCACGTTTGCAAAGCTTTCATAATACGCCTTCTGTGCATCCGCATCCAGTGCATTGTACTCCTCATAAGACAGACCCTGACTCTCAGATGGAGTTGGTGTCGGTTCCGGAGTCGGTGTCGCAGTCGGCTTTGCAGTCGGTGTCGCAGTCGGCTTTGCGGTCGGTGTCGCAGTCGGCTTTGCAGTTGGTGCCGCGGTCGGCTTTGCGGTCGGTGTCGCAGTCGGTGTCGCAGTCGGCTTTGCGGTCGGTGTCGCAGTCGGCTCTGCAGTCGGTGTCGCAGTCGGCTTTGCGGTCGGTGTCGCAGTCGGCTTTGCAGTCGGTGTCGCGGTCGGTTTTGCGGTCGGTGTCGCAGTCGGCTCTGCTGTTGGTTCTGCTGTTGGCTCTACGGTCGGTGTCGCAGTCGGCTTTGCAGTCGGTGCCACAGTTGGCTTTGCAGTTGGTGCCGCGGTCGGCTTTGCAGTTGGTGCCGCAGTTGGCTTTGCAGTCGGTGCCGCGGTCGGTGTCGCAGTCGGTGCCGTAGTCGGTGTCGCAGTCGGTGCTTCTGCCTCAGTAGATGAGATAATTTCCCCCTGTGTTTCGGTGGATGATACATTAGCCTCGTGATTTTTGGATACCTTTATCGCAACTACACCAAATACCACCACTAAAACCACTGCCAATACAGCCATGGCGCTATACATTATTTTGTCTTTCTTGTTCATAATTCATTTCTCCTTTTTGGTTTTACCGTTTCAAATAATCATATACCTATGTATGTGCAAAAATAAGCCGGAAGCAAATCCGGCCTATTATATTCACTGTCAGCAGTCCTCCAAACAACCGGCCTGACTTAATTTGTCTAAAAATACGTCCACATCCTCTAGTGCCTGCCCAGTGCTCACCTCATACTCAGCAGTCAGTACCTCTGCCAATGCCGTACGATCTGCCCCCTGCTCCAATGCCTTCCACAGTAAGACACCGGATTCGTTCAATGTCAGCATTCCATTAAAATCTACAAGTGCAGCTCCATAAGCCAATACACACCATGTATCTGCCACCTGACGTAATACTAAATTTTCCTTTAATTTCATAGTCCCATCTCCTTTGCAGCACGACTCATAGTCTCATAACTCAAACGTGCTGCTGCCTCTTCCGGCAGATTTTGAAGTTCAAATACAGGTATCTCCCGTACCAGTTGACCAAGGCTATCCAACAATGGCTCCAACCTCTCCGCAGTTCTAAACTGATGTAGGGTCTGATAAAGCACATGACCTATAACATCCTTCTCACCAAGACGGCGAATCACATTCTCCTGTCCTCTCTTTAAAAAACAAATGCCTGCAAGCGGAACCCTTTTATTTTGATTGATGCCATCCTTACCACACCACGGGGTTCCGTAAGCATACCAACGGCCATCCTCTCTGCGAAGAGCCGGCTTGTCATCATTAAATACCTGGGCTTCTGCGCCAAATATCTGCTGCCACAACCGTGTGTGCGTAGACTTTCCCATGCCACTCGGACCGGAAAAAAGATAAGCTCTTCCGTCCAGCTCTACTGCCGATGCATGGAGCATCAACCCGCCGAACTCTATGAGTTTAGCATAGAACTGCCACCCGGATTCCAAATAGACAACACTTTCTTCGCTCAATGACTCCGGGTAGACCTCCGGACGATACTGTCCTGCATCAATTACAATATCCGCAATATGATCTTCTTCACATAAATAATCCTTGCAACGAGAATCCATGCCTCCCACTGCAGGTACTTCAACATATAAATTTGCTACTCGACAAAACATACGCACTAACCTCATTATTTTTTTATTCTAACATAGTTTATATGGTTTGGCAAGAATTTCTATTGCTCCACCCCCAAGATAGGATTGATTTTTTCTCCTCTTATTGTATAATAAAAAGTGATACTTTTAAGCTCATATCTGGAAATGGAGATTGAGATTTGATGAATACAAGTACAAATTTAACTACTAAATCAAATACATATGATGCCTTTTTTGCGCTTTTGCGAAGCACTCTTTGGGGTGAGGAACGATTCCCTTTTATCATGGATAAAGAGACTCCCCTCGATTGGGACGAGATTTGTAAAGAATTGTCCTGGCACGCTATTCATATCTTGCCTACGGACCTGCTCTGCCGCCTGGATGCTGCACACCAGCAAAAGTATGTGTTACACGCCAGTTTCAGTGTATCTAACTGGTATGCTGTCATGGCAGCGCAAAAGACCTTGTACGAGGAGCTTCGCGAAGCCGGGATTCCTTTTGTGATCTTGAAAGGAGCAGCCTCTGCCCGCTATTATCCTCAGCCTACATATCGCCAAATGGGGGACGTTGATTTTTTGGTGCCGCCGGAATATTTTGAACGAGCACACCTTTTGATGCTTGAAAAGGGATATAAATTGTTAGATGAAGGCACCCACCGACACCTCGAATTTAAGAAAAACAACGTACTATTTGAATTGCACAGAGTTTTCGCGGCCTTTAAAGAACCAGAACGGGCAAAGCTTCTGGATGATTTGCTTTTTGATGCCTTTGGGCGTCTGGATACTGCCACTGTGGAGGACTTTTCTTTCCCTGCACTTCCACCTACAGAAAACGGACTTGTCCTGCTGGAACATATCAACCAGCACTTAGAAGACGGGCTTGGGCTGCGACAAATCCTCGACTGGGCTTTGTATGTTGACAATGTGCTTGATAATGAGACGTGGGAGCATACCTTCGAGCCTATTGTTCGCCGCCTTGGGCTGGAGACACTAGCCATTGTTGTAACACGAATGTGCCAGCTTTATCTAGGACTGCGTCCGGATATTACCTGGTGTGCATCTACGGATGAAGACATATGCCACCGTCTCATGGACTACATGATGGAGCAGGGTAACTTCGGCCGCAAGGGTGACACAGACAGTCATAAATCCGTCAAGGCTTTAAGTGTAATGCAAAACCTCCCTGCCTTTTTTAAGAGACTTCAACATTTGGGACTAAAACGCTGGCCTGCCGTGACCAAGTATCCACGCCTCAAGCCACTGCTTACCCCTTTTGCATGGTTTTGGCAGCTTTGCCGCTACATCCACCTGGGCTTAAAACGTGAGCAGCCTTTTAAAAGCCTTATGCAGGACGTCAAAAAATCCCGTGCCAAGGACACCCTTATGGAGGCCTTGGGCGTAAATCAGAAAAAGAACGGAATTTCAACGCCGGACGGCTTGATGCATTAATAACTGCAGAACATTATTTACATAGCCCCTTTTTTACCAAACACGACCAGGACGGTCTTTACCAATATTTTAATATCCAGCCCCAGATTCCACTCACTGATGTATTGTGTGTCCAGCTTTACTACTTCTTCAAAATCCGTAATCTCGCTTCTGCCGCTGACCTGCCACATACCGGTAAGACCCGGCTTGATAGCAAGGCGAGCTCTATGATGGAGCTCGTATTTTTCCCACTCATCCATGGTAGGCGGTCGAGTACCAATGAGGCTCATATCTCCTTTTAGCACATTAATGAACTGTGGAAATTCATCCAGACTGGACTCGCGAAGAAAACTTCCGATTCCTTTTTTAATCGTTCCGTCGTCTAATTTTTTATTACCTATAATTCTAGGGTCATATTCCAGCTTAAACATATACCCACCCTTGACACGATTAGATGCAAGTAACTCCGCCTTGCGCTCCTCTGCATCAAGATACATGGTTCGCAGCTTGTATATTTTGAAAGGCTTTCCGTTTTTACCCACTCTGGTCTGGGTAAAGAAAATCGGACCCGGAGATTGAATATAAATCAAAGGTCCAAATACGAGACATATCATTCCCGTCAAAATGCAACCCACCAAACCTCCGGCAATATCTATCATTCTCTTAACAAAAAGTTGACCGGTAGTTGCATAATTGATACTGGAGGTAAGAACCGTATAGTTACCAATCCGCTCCACATACTGTCCGGTACTCGTTTCACTCCTTTTTGCAATCACACGGTGAACCACAATCCCCATCTTTCGGAAGTTTTCCTCCAGCCGGGAAGGATATTCCTCTTGCGCAGGAACATCTATCATAACAGCATCCACCCACTCGTCACATACAAAAGAAACAGCTTGCTCGGCTGCCATGACCGGTATATCAGAAAGGCCGCTGCTTTTGTCAAAATCCGCAGACACGCCCAAAAGAGCAATCCCCTTAATGCGAAATTGCTCATATTTATTACCATACAGGTCTTCCGCCACTTGATTCATCCGTTCCTTCGTGGTAACCAGTAATATGTTATGTATTTTTTGAATATTTTTCGTGCGGTGCAAAAAGACCTTCCATCCAATTCTTGCCAGTGTGGTCAGTGCCACATAAATAAATGGAAACACATAGAATACCGCTCTAGAATATTCCTCAGCCTTCTGGATAGAAAAAACAAAAAATATAGTCATTGCTTCTACCAGGGCTACATGTCGCAGGGCGGCAATAAATTCCAAAAAAAGCCCTCGTCTGAGAACATTTTTGAAGGAGAAAAACAGAACGGCCGTTAAAATGTTAAGAACAGCCATAACAACCATAAGCCCATTATATTGAGGACTTTGATATATTCCAAATCTGCCATGGCGGATGACATACGCCAACACGAAGGATATATGCATACACACTACATCCAATATGATAAAATCTATATGCTTAATCCATCCAGACGCACTCTTTCTGTACATTGATAAATCTTCCTTTTATTCGTATTTCCAATTTATTTTAAATCTCATATTTTACTCGTAATTCTGGTAATATTCACTATAATATTTACCGTAATATCCCTTATCGTTCAGCTTTACTTTATTCAGCACGCATCCCAAAATAGGGCATCCCGTCATCTGCAGTTGCTCTTTGATTCTGCGTGCAAAGCGATAGCTTACTGCTCCTGATGCAATAACAAGCAGCACTCCGTCACAATGCTTGGATACCACAGCAGCATCGATCACACTTCCCAACGGAGGCGTATCGATAATAATCATATCATATTCCTCTCTGACCTTTTCCATCAGACTTTGAAATCTCTTGTTGCCCAAAAGCTCACTAGGGTTTGGAGGCACCGGACCCGAAAACATCATATCAAATCCCTTTACGTTTGTACTGCAAATGGCATCGTCAAACTCCGCCTTCCCTACCAGACAGTTGGTCAAACCAAGGCGCACCTTACCTCTTTTATGATATCTGCGCATAACGGATTTTCTAAAGTCCGCATCCAATAAAAGGGTCTTTTTACCCATTTGGGCATAAGACTTTGCCAGTTCAAAGGAAACATTGCTTTTGCCCTCATTCGGTATACAACTGGTAATACAGATTACCTTTATGTCCGCGCCGGAGAATTCCACGTTGCTTCTGAGCATTTTAAAGGCTTCACGGCTTCTGAAATCCAGCTCTCTATGCTTTAATTCAATCACCTGCATTTACGCTTCCTCCTTTTCTGCGGCTTCGTTTACTTCCGGAGTCTCCGGCTCCGCCTTGGCAGTATCTGCCTGCGGCTCCTCTTTACTCGTATCTGCTTCAACCTCTTCCCCTTCCTCTGTAATAGGAATCATGGCAAGGGTGCTAAGTCCTAAATATCGCTCTACATCCTCTCTGGTCTTAACGGTGTCGTCAAGCAAAACCCTAAGAACCACAACGCCCGCACTCAAAAAGATGCCTGCAAGCAATCCCAATGCAGTATATTTCTTGACACTCGGACCAGATTGCGCGATTGGCAGATTGGCCTTCTCTGCTATATTAACTGCCGTTAAATTCATAACACTCTTCAGATGAACGGCTGCAGCATCACACAGCTCGTTTGCTATCATCTGTGCCATCTCAGGGTCAGTATCCTGTACTGCAATGGACAGAATACGAGTATCCGGAAGGTTCTCCACCGTAACACGTCCGGCAAGAGAACTGTAGGTATCCTCAAGTTCGCACTTCTCGATTACCTTTTCCAGCACATCCCTGCTCTTAACCAAATAAACATAGTCCTGTGACAAATATGTACTCATTACAACATCGCTATATACTGCGCCTTGAGCGGTACTCTTTGTCATAATATATATCTTGGCTGTAGAGCAGTATATAGGGCTCATGAAAAATTTGCTGACCACAAAGGCCACCGCTGCCAGTGCAACTCCGCAGATTGCAATCAACCATGCTTTGGCAATCAAAGCTACAATCATTTCTTTTAAATCAATTTCCATGATGTCGTCTGTCTTTTGCATACATTTCTCCTTATCGCTTGCTATGTTTATCTTTTATACGCAGACGCTTCGCCGCATTTTGAAACAGCACGGCATCCGCATAGGCTTTGTCATATTTCTTGTATAAAATCTTTGCACATTTCTTTATGGAAGGCTTTCTCATTTCGATATCGTGGGCATCTGTCCCTATGTAGTCAATCAGCCCTTCCTTTAACCCCCGGTGTACCCAACGCTTTATCACAAAGCCGCTCTTGCCGGTAACACTTCCGGCATTCACCTGGACTTCACAGCCCATATTTTTTAATTCCCGTAGGTATTGCAGGCTTTTGCACAAGCAATGGTACCGCTCTGCATGCGCCAAAATCGGATGCAGTCCCATGCCAAACAAATCATCCACGGCAGTTCTAATACCCAAGTAATCCTCCGTCGGAGAAAATTCCACCAAAACGTATTCAGTGCCGTTCATGGTACAAAGCTCACCGGATTCAAACTTTTCCTCCAGTCCGCCGCGGTAATAGACTTCC
>JAEIGA010018709.1_pt1 | contig 10560 bp, 7 predicted proteins | sample 9270691 | NCBI WGS metagenome assembly JAEIGA01 (sample SAMN17057246, study PRJNA624740) | gut metagenome | biome: biome; isolation source: fecal sample | host: Bos grunniens | place: China: Xizang | collected 2019
TGCAGGATTCTTTGCTACAGGCTATGATGCCTGCAAGAGCGTCTTCCCTGAGGCAATTGTCATGGTGCATCTCGACAACGGTTTCGATCAGGACCTCTATGACTTCAATCTCGGAGTCCTCAAGAATAACGGAGCCAAGTGGGACATGATCGGAATGTCTCTCTATCCTTACTGGGCTCTTGACGGAGGTTTCAGAGACGATGAGGACCAGACAATTACGGACTGCATAGCAAACATCCGTCATGTCAGCGAGAAGTTCGGCTGCGACGTGATGATTGTCGAAACTGGTTTCTACGTGGATGAGAACGATCCTGAGCGCCTTGAACGCGGACGCAGGCAGCTTGCCCGTGTCATCCGTGAATCAATGAATGAGACAAACGGCAGATGCAAGGGTGTCTTCTATTGGGAACCCGAGTGCAAGCCGTCTCAGTACCGTCTGGGCGCCTTCACCGAGGACGGACGTCCGACAGTCATAATGGATGCCTTCTCAGACTGGTCTGAGTAGTCGGAATCAGCGCATTCAAAGATCACCGCCCCGGATCGTCATTGATGACTTTCCGGGGTGTTTCTTGTTATTTCCCCTCCTGTAAGATAACTGAGCACCTCCACAGACAGACCTACGAATATTAAAACAGCGAGCCACATATTTACCTCCATTTTTAGTTTATGGTGCAAATATGCGGCTTGTCTGTGCTAAAACATGGCACAATGTTATGCTGCCAGAAAATTATCTGTCATTTTCAATCAGTTCTAAAAGACGGTCGATGGCTTCGGTGTCCGGGACGTGACGCAGGACCGGTGTCTTGCCTTTGTATATTGAGACCTTGTGGTTTCCTTCGCCGACATAGCCCCAGTCTGCATCTGCCATTTCTCCTGGGCCGTTCACGATGCAGCCCATCACTGCGATAACCATTCCTTTCAGATGAGCAGTCCGGCGTTTCACCTCTTCGAATGTGCCTTCCAGATTATACATCGTACGTCCACAGCCAGGACATGCTATGTATTCAGGGCGGTAGAAACGGCGACGTGCTGCCTGCATGAGCTCATCAACCAGGTAGTCAGCATATTCAGATCCGTCAAGAACCACCTCATCCCCGTTTTCGTCAAGATATGTACCCCTCAGCTCGACCTCGTCAAGCTCCTTGTCAAGAAGCCGTTTTCCGAAATCACAGGAGAAATCAAGAAGGAGCCTCTCACGTGACGGAGAGACATATGTGGCAACAGCCTTGCGACCTTCAAGAGAAACTGATGCCATTGTAGAGTGCAGACGGCGGTCATAACGGTCTGCAAGATACTGTGCCACAGGAATCTCACATGCGGGGTCCTCGGTCAGAGAAACTCGGATTGTGTTGCCGATTCCTTCCGAAAGCAGGGCAGAGATGCCTACAGCTGACTTTATTCGTCCTCCATCTCCATTTCCTGCCTCAGTGACACCAAGGTGAAGAGGGAAGACAACTCCGGTCTTGAGCATCTCCTGAGCAAGAAGCCTGTAAGCCTCGACCATCACATAGGTGTTGCTGGCCTTCAATGAGACAACTACATTATAGAAATCGTTTTCCACACACATCCTCAGCCACTCCATCACTGCCTCCTTCATCGCAAGGGGAGTGTTGCCATAGAGATTGGTGATCCTCTCTCCCAGAGATCCGTGATTGAGACCTATGCGGATCGCTGTTCCGTTTTCCTTGCAGACCTCCACCAGGCGGGCAAACTGCTCTCGTGCCTTTTCATGGTCTTTATGGAAGTTACCGGGGTTGATTCTGACCTTTTCCACGACAGAAGCAGCTGCTATTGCGATTTCAGATGAGAAATGGACATCTGCCACAAGAGGGGTGTCTATTCCTGCCTCACGCAGCCTTTCTCTGATCTCGCGGAGTGAATCTACCTGCGCCAAAGACGGAACAGTGAGTCTGATGAGCTGAGCGCCAGCTTCATGAAGCCTTTTGCACTGTGCCAGTGACGCCTCCACATCTGACGTATGTGTGTTGCACATTGTCTGGACGACTATCGGGGAATCACCTCCGATGGTCACGTTACCTATCTGTACTTTCAGTGTTTCCATATACCATTTCCTTTGCAAGTTTCTTCAACTGGGCTTTTGTCTGGCCTGTTCTTTTTGAAAGCTGGAAGTGAACTCCAGCAGAGATGATTATATTTGACGGATAAGCGAATCTGTAATAGTATTCGCTGTAATGATTCGGTTCATAAAGAGAAGAAAGCGAGTGCTTGTACATAGCCTGTATATGTATCTCGACAGGATCGAATATGATTCCGAATCCCAGTCCTCCCTTTATTCCATAGTCCATCCTTCTGTCGGTGTCCTTGAACGAATGTACGAGTTCATCCTTGACAAAACCCGTCTTGCCCGGGAAACGCTCTATTCCAAGCCGGTAGCCTGCGTAACAACCGATGTTCGCCATGACCTTCATATTCCAGAAATCGATGTGCATATGCGCAAGGACAGGAAGTTCGATTATGTCTATGACAGCCTTTTCTGCCCCTTCTATCTTGTATGTATAGTTCCTGTCCTCATTATACTCAAACTGATAGCCTTCCTGTCCATAGAAAAATCCCACCTGAAATCCGAAATACGGCATGTATCCGAACATCTTTCCGTACTTGGTGAAGGTTACCCCGAAGTTGTATGGCATGAAGACCATATCCTGCTTCTGAGATGGGTTCCACATCACCTGACTCAATCCCACTCCGTACTGGATACCAATCATCGAATAGTCGTTGATCTTCGTCTTCCTTTTGATGTTGAGTGTATCCAGAAACTCATTGGTTAAGGTGTCCTCCATCATTATTGACCTCTCCACCTTCATTCTTGTCTCCTTTATCTTTCCGGATGACACTGGTCTGGCCGCAACTGCCTTGTCAGACTTCTTTACGGTCGTCATTTTCAGGGAATCGGCCCCTTGAGCGAAAAGCTGGAATGAGATAAGTATCCCGATATATATTATAAACAGTCTCTTCATCGTGCTTCTATTTGAACATTTCAGCCACATCAATATTCTGCTCCAGTTCTGTCATCTCCGGAATATCGATGAGGAAACTACCGTCTTCAAGCTTATAGAACAGCACCTTTTCCGGCTGTTTCTTTTCCAGAAGATTTCCGGTATCCACAATTCCGTTTCTGTTGACGTCCTCGGTGATTCTGATCGAGTATTTTCCAGCCTTCAGATATGGGAACGGCAGCGTGCTGTCCTTATCGATGATATATGACCTGAGCACCTTATCCCTCTTCTCGTCCAGAAGATCTACAATATATTTGTTCGATACGTTGCTGAGCACAAGCGAAATGCTGCTGAGTTTATCATCATTCGGCAGTGTTACTTTTACCTCAGTACTGTCATTGTAGAATCCGTTGATATCCTTAAATTTACGATGAGGGACCTTTAGGAAATATTCGTATCCGGGGAGCAGGTCGACATTAGGGCGTACAACGTATCTTCTCAGATTGAGCGAGTCTTGTGTAACACTGTACTTCTCCTTGAATTCCTGCTGCTTAGGGTTGAGATAGCGGAACGTCAGAGAGTCGAATGCATCTTCCACAAGCGGATATTTGAATTCAAACACAAAACCATACTGCTCGACGGTTTCCGGCTTTGCTTCCAATGTAAATACGGCCGTTGTATCCTCTTTCTTTATATCCTTCCTGGATGTCTTGGCAGCAAGTCCCTTTTTAGGCTTTGCCAGCCTGAGTTCCTCTGTGAAACTGTTGAGCATGCCGAGAGTATCGGTCTTCATATACTTGACGTTAAGATAGAATGTGTCCGGCTGCTCCTTAGGATCGTTCACCCATATTTCAAGACTGTCCTGCATGATGTTGAACTGCGTGATCAGCTTATCAGACGGAACACCCTTGATCCAGATGGAGTCGATCTGAGCATAAGGTGCCATGAAGGTGATGTATGCCGTTCTCTCTCCGACTCGTTCCTTGTTGACAATCAACTGCTTGGAAGGTTTTTCCCTGAAAATGCTGAGCTCATATTCGTTTTTACGTGCCAGACAGTTCACGGTGTCCTTCATGTCATATTTCTGAAGTTCAGGCAGAGTGTCGTTCACAACATTTACAGGCTGGACCAGAGAGTCTATGAATGCAACCTTCTCGCTCTCCGCTTCATAGAGATTGTTGTTGTTCTCATCAATGATTGCGTACATGCGATAGACCGTGTCCTGGATGTTCCTCAGGCAGAAATAGCCCCAGTCATCAGTCTTTACCGCTGCATCAGGACGTTTGAGGAAGATTGCAGAGTCAGCGTGATCCTTGTAAAGCATCACGGTAGCTCCCTTGAGAGGTTGCAGAGTGTTACAGTCCTGGACGATTCCAGTCACCATCATGGAGTCGATCCTGTCTCCGGTGGAGAACACCAGGGTGTAGCCTGGAAACATGTTGCCTTCATTGTTGTCTCCGATGGCATTTGTAACGTCAAGCGTATAGGTCTTGTTTGAATCCAGATCGCTTTCAAATGAGACCAGTACTCCTTTTCCCTTCAACTTGAATTTCGGAGATTTTTCAAGAGGAGGGGAGAGGAAGAGGCTCTTCGGATCCTTGACCGTGACATATTCATTGAACTCCAGGAACAGTTTTGTCTTGTGACGCGGCACATTGACCGTGCCCGGAAGAGGATCCAGCTTTGTTATGACTGGTGGAATCGTGTCCTTGGGACCACCGCTTGGTGGAGTTGTGGTGTTTGCACACGAATGCGAAAATATCATGGATCCCAGCACGACAATCACCGGGAAAGCAGGGATAATATATGAGAGTAACTTCTTCATCTTCAATATTAAAGTTTACAGGTCTGTCTTCACGACACTTTCTATGCCTTTGATCTTCTGAAGCTTGGCTATCAGATTTTCAAGACCGGCTATATCATGCACGTAGAGATCGATGAATCCGTCGAAGATTCCGTCTTCCGTTCCTATATTCAATCTTCTGATATTCACGCTCAGCACCTTTGAAGTCAACCGTGTGATATCATTGATCATTCCTATCCTGTCAGTTCCCTTCAGAATGATTCGTGCAAGATAGGAATTGTCCGAGTTGGCATCATGCGCCCATTTTACGGTCACAATCTTGTCGCCGAACTTAGCTGCAAGGTTGTTGGCATTCTGGCATGTGCGTCTGTGCACGGTGATTGTGCCGTCAGCAGCCTTGAATCCCACGACACTTTCGCCAAGAATAGGCGTACAGCAGGAAGCAAGGATGAATTTATGTTTTTCGTCCGAGTTGGAAATCACGAAATATGACTCCTTGTTGATTCCTTCATATTTCTTGAGTTTTTCAGAGAGACCGTCAAGGCTTATGAGACCACATCCGATCTTGAAGTACATCTCCTCGGGCTTGCTGTCGAATATTTCGAACTCGTCCATCAGGGACTTGATGACCTTTTGAGTAAGGTGTCTTCCGATGGCGTGCAGCTGATCCTCAAGCATGTTCTTTCCGAGGGTGACCGTGCTCTGACGCTGGCTTTTCAGGTAGTCAAGAATGAATTTCCTAGCCTTCGATGTCCTGACGAAAGAAAGCCATTCACGCTTTGGGTTCTCATTCTCTGCAGTGATGATCTCCACCTGGTCACCGGTCTTCAGCACATACGAAAGCGGCATGAGCTTGAAATTCACCTTGGCTGCAATTGCCTTGTTTCCGATATGTGAATGGATGAAATATGCAAAATCGAGGGCAGTCGAGCCCTTCTCGATACTCTTCTGTTCACCTTTTGGCGTGAATACGAAAATGTCCGTCTTGATCAGGTCATTGTGGATCATGTCCAGAAGGTCCAGAGCATTTACATCCGGATTGACCAGGATATCCTTGACCTTGGTGATCCATTTGTCCATCTCGCTTTCGTTGGTGCGGTCAAAGCCGTCCTTCTTGTATGCCCAGTGAGCTGCAATTCCTTTCTCTGCAATCTCGTTCATTCTGGTCGACCTTATCTGCACCTCCACCCAGATTCCCGAGTGGCTCATAAGAGTGCAGTGAAGGGCCTCATAGCCGTTGTTCTTAGGATAGTTCACCCAGTCGCGGATACGGTCGGCCTTATATCTGTAGATGCTTGTGATTATAGAGAATATATGGTAGCACTGGTCACGTTCCGACTCGTTTGCATTAGAGTCGAAAATGATTCGTACAGCATACAGATCATAGATTTCTTCGAAGCTTATTCCCTTTGTATTCATCTTCTTCCAGATTGAATACGGAGTCTTCACCCTCTTGCGGATCTCATATTTGAATCCCATCGCCTTGAGGGCTTCATCGATCGGTGCTATGAATTCGTTTATCTGCTTGTCCTTGTCGTGTATGTTGCGGTTGATCTGGGCAGTTATGTTATTGAAAGCCTCCGGCTCCTTGTATCTTAGCCAGATATCTTCCATTTCAGACTTTACGTTGTAGAGACCAAGCCTGTGGGCAAGCGGAATGAATATGAACATGGTCTCGCTGAGGATCTTGTCTCTCTTGTGCTCAGGCATGAATTCAATGGTGCGGCAGTTGTGAAGACGGTCTGCAAGCTTGATCAGCACCACTCGTACGTCATCATTGAGGGTCAGAAGGATCCTCTTGAAGTTCTCGGCCTGCATGCTCTTCTTGACGGCCTTGTCTTCATTATCGAGCACTGTCTTGATCTTTGTCAGTCCCTCCACGAGGGTCGCCACCTTGTCGCCGAACAGTTTCCTGAGGTCGTCCACGGTATAATCAGTGTCCTCCACGACATCGTGAAGAAGTGCTGCAACGATGGACTTATAACCCAGACCGATGTTGCTGACAACGATCTTGGCAACTGCTATGGGGTGGAGTATGTACGGTTCTCCGGATCTTCTTCTGACTCCCTTGTGAGCTTCGTTTGCAAACTCGAAGGCTTTCTGGATGATATCAAGCTCCATAGGATCGCTGCATCGCTTCCTCGCAGCTTCCTTCAGATCTGCATAATCTCTTGCAATCACCTCGTGATCTTGTGCGTTGAATTCAGAAATCTTGCCCATATTTCCTAATCTTCAATGTTATAACTGTCTACATGCTGGAATGCATAGGATAGTTCTGCTCCGATGAGGATAATGAACCAGCCAATGTTTATCCATACCATAAAAAGCGGCACAGCCGCAAATGCTCCGAATATGCTGCTCAGACGGGTGACGAACACCTGTGTCTCAAGATAAGTGTACTGCATCACCGAAAAGGCTATGCCTGACACTATAGCTGCTCTGAGAGCCTCCTTATATTTTACTTCCGCATTCGGAATGAACTTATACATGGCAGAGAAGGTCAGAGTGGCGATCACGGCGAAAAGTGCCCACGTGAGAATGCTCTTGAACACTCCGAATCCCTCTACGTCCAATCCGAGGTAACTGAGTGCATGTGAATACACTATCGTTCCGCCGAAGAATACCAGTACAACAAAAGGAGCTACAAGGAGCATGGCCACTATAATTGACAGCCTCTTCAGTATGTTCCTTGATTTCTGCACTCTCCAGACATTGTTGAACACCCTTTCTACGTTGAGCATCATCCATATGACGATGAACACGAACATCAGGGCGCTGACAAGTCCCAAAGCACTGCTCTGGGCAGTGTCAATGATGTTCTGGGCAAATCCCAGGACCGTATCGATCACCTGCTGGCTGTTGTTGAAATATGCATAGAGAAACTCCTTCAGCTTGTCAGCAAGTCCGAGACCACCGGTTACCGCAAAGACAATGGCAATGAAAGGAACAACAGACATGGTGCTGAAGAAACTGAGCGCCACGGCCTGAAATCCGATCTTCTCGGCTGAGAAGGTCTTGATGGTGATCAGGAGAACCTTCATATACTTGACAAACCTTGCCCTGGCCTTGGAGAGTTCCTCCAATTCCAGCTTCCAGATGTCCTCGTTGAAGAAGTTCTTCAGCTTGTATGTCTTCCTGACTATCCTTTTCATTTCCTTACGGATGTGCTTATTTCAATTTTGCCATGAACCTCTCCGGATCGATGATGAAACGCTCGTGCCTACCTTCACCCATCACTCCCTTTGCATCACTGACTTTCACCTTATATGAGAGCCTGCGTCCGTCAATTTCCGTCAGTTCAGCCTCCGCTGTCACCTCAGTTCCGGGCAGGCATGCCCTCAGATGGCTGATCTCCACCTTGGTGCCGACCGTCTGATGACCGGCTTCTTCGGCCAGTCTGAATGCAGACAGTTCCATAAGGCATATCATTGACGGGGTAGAGTAGACCGGAAGTCCACCTGATCCCAGCACCTCTGCTGTCTCATTTTCAGTCACAATGTGTGACAACGTATATTTCTCTCCTATATTCATATACTATTCATTTTCATTAAAACAGACTCAGTTGCTCCCCGTCAACCGGCTCTGTCATATTATGTTCCTGCTCTGCAGCACTGCCGATCATCTGGCGGAACTCTTCCTCGGAGATTATACTCACACCGAGGGCTTCAGCCTTCTTGAGCTTCTCCGGGCCGGCCTTTTCCCCTGCAAGAAGGAAAGATGTCTTTCCGCTGATGGATCCGCTGTTCTTGCCTCCGTTTGCGGCTATAAGCGCCTTCATTTCATCACGGGATATGCTGAAGTTGCCGGATATCACTATGGTTTTTCCTTCGAGTTCCGTAGAAAGCTGCTCGGGAGCTGCATCTGCCTCGAATCTCAGTCCTGCCTCTTTCAGACGCGAAACGATATCGCGGTTGGCCTCTTCAGAGAAGAATTCTAAGATGCTCTCTGCTATGACCTCTCCGACATCATCCACATTCAGAAGTTCCTCCTTTGTAGCATTCATTATGGCGTCAATATTACCGAAATGACGAGCGACAGACCTTGCGGTAGTTTCTCCGACATACCTGATTCCCAAAGCGAAAAGCACCCTGTCGAATCCCACCTTCCTGGATTCCTGCAGACTTTTAAGGAAACGCTCGGCGGAACGTTCCTTCCAGCCTTCCAAGGTCAGGAGAAGCTCTTTAGTGAGGTCGTAGAAATCTGCAACATTCCACACCAGAGCTTTGTTGAACAGCTGGTCGACGGTGGCGTCACCTGCAATCACGTTCATGGCCTTTCTGCTTAGGAAGTGTACAAGACGGCCCTTTATCTGTGTAGGGCAGCCTGTCTGATTGGGACAGAATGACTTTGCCTCCTCTTCATCCTTGATAAGCGCAGCGCCGCAATCCGGACAGAACGCAGGGAAATGGGGGAGGGTCACATCCGCCCCTCTCTGGCTGAGTTCCACTCCCGTGATCTTCGGGATGATCTCTCCACCTTTCTCGACATATACATAATCCCCTATATGGATGTCCAGCTGCTCCATCTGGTCGGCATTGTGAAGGGAGGCACGTTTGACGATGGTGCCGCTCAACTGTACTGGTTCAAGATTCGCTACCGGTGTCACGGCTCCCGTTCTTCCCACCTGATAATCGATAGAGATCAGTTTTGTAAGAGCCTGTTCTGCCTTGAACTTGTAGGCGACCGCCCAGCGAGGGAACTTCGAGGTGTATCCCAGTTCTTCCTGATATGGAAGTTCATTGACCTTGATGACTATGCCGTCAGTTGCATATGGCAGGTTCTTCCGCTCTGTATCCCAATGGTTTATGAATCCTTCTATTTCCTCGATGCTGCGGCATATACGCCTCTTGTCTGACACCGGCAAACCCCAATCCGACGCAGCCTTGAGCGCCTGATCGTGAGTCGTGAAGGGGAGATTCTCGCCGAGCATGTGGTAAAGGGTACATTCCAGACCGCGGTTCGCCACCTGCCTGCTGTCTATCAGTTTCAGCGATCCGGATGCTGCATTTCGTGGGTTGGCAAACGGCTGCTCCTCATCTTTGAGACGCTCTTCGTTAAGCCTGTCGAATGCAGACCATGGCATATATATTTCACCTCTGATTTCAAATTCATCAGGCCATGGGTGAGGTCTTTGTGCGGTAGGGATAAATCCTTGGGGCACAGACAGCTGCTGCGGAATATTGGAGATGTGTCTGACGTTTCTTGTCACATCGTCGCCTACGGTTCCGTCACCTCTGGTCAGTGCTCTGAACAGACTGCCGTTTCTGTATGTGAGACATATTGCAGTTCCGTCAAACTTGAGTTCGCAACTATATGTGAAAGAGTTTCCTATGCCCTTTGTAGCCCGGTCTGCAAATGCCTGAACCTCGCTGATGTCATAGGTGTTGCCGAGGGAAAGCATAGGATAACGGTGCGGGAACTGCTCGAATTCCTTCTTTATGTCGCTTCCGACATGCTGCGTAGGGGAGTCCGGACTCAAGAATTCAGGATACTCCTTCTCCAAGGCTTCGAGCTCTTTGAGAAGCATGTCGAACTCATAGTCGCTCAATGTCGGAGAATTCTCGACGTAGTACTGCCTGTTGGCCTCCCTGAGGACTTCTCTGAGTTCCTGAATCCTGATATATGCCTGTGCTTTTTCCATAACAAAAATAATCTACAAATTTACAGAAATCTTTTCATATCTGCAACATGATATTCTGAGCATATTGCTTGCTAATGTATTGGAAAGTTGATAACTTTGCCGATATTCTAATTAAATATATTAGCAAATATACTTAGACTATGACCTATGATTATCAA
>JAEIGA010018710.1_pt1 | contig 10559 bp, 9 predicted proteins | sample 9270691 | NCBI WGS metagenome assembly JAEIGA01 (sample SAMN17057246, study PRJNA624740) | gut metagenome | biome: biome; isolation source: fecal sample | host: Bos grunniens | place: China: Xizang | collected 2019
CTCGGTGCGGCCAATTATGAACTTCTCCTTGGTGCGGAATCCGTCTTTGGCTGCCGAGAGGATGTTGATGTTGCCACCACGTACCATAATATAGTCGTCGCTGCATATTGCATGGCCACCCAGGCTTGTCACGTTGAGCGTGCCGGTACCATTGGTGTAACCGTCGAAGATTAACTGTCCTTCGCTGAAGAGCGTGCCCTTCTGGTCCTCCTCCTCACCGTCGCTGCCAATGACTGGGGCGTTGTATGTGGCGCCGTCGCAAAGGTTGTTGGTTGTTCCATTGACAATGGATGCATAGACTGTCTTTCCGCTCTGGATGTTTATGGCCGGGCCTGTTGGGTTAGTCAATGTAATGCCGTTGAACAAAAGGCGGAACTTTTTGTCGCTGTATATCTTGAGCGAACCGTTGCTGCTGCTTCCCTTTACCTGATAGCCTGCTTTGCCAAGTGTTGAGTTGATGACAATGTGTCCGCCATTGATGGTGGCAGTGACTCCGCTTGGCAGGGAACTTGTCTTTACGCTGCCTTCGCTGAACGTGATTGTGATGATGCGCGATGTAGAGTAGTTCTCGATGAAATCGCCATACTCGTCGGCAAGTTCGTCGGTGGGTACGGGTTGTGTTATCTCGTTGAAATTCTCCTTGTCGGCCGCATCAAAGGCTACGGTTGGGGTAAGGTTGGGTATCAACTCTGTGCCGCTGTTCGATGTGGGGGCAATGTTTGTTATCTTACTTGTGGCAAACTGGCTTGCCATGCGGTCTTCATGTTCAATGTATATGACTTGCTCGTCCTCGTAGAACCTGATGTCGCCGGCTTTCTTTGTGTCTACGGCCAAGTATGTGCTGTTGCTGTTGTTTACATACAACACCTGTGCCTGCGTGAAAGATGCTGCAAGCACCCCAATGAGTAATAGTGCCTTTTTCATCTTTTGATTATTTTGGTTGTACGTTCGTTTGCTTTCACAATGTATATGCCTTGCGGCAGGCTTGTTATGCTCACGGTCTCGCCTTGTGCGCCTATGCGTCCGGTGAGCAATTGTACACCTGTGAGGCTGTATATGGCTATCATTGAACCGGCTTCGCTGTTGATTGAAATTTCGTCGGATGAAATATAATCAACGAGTTTGTCATCCTGCGAATTTATGTCTGCAATTGATGACAGGTCGCTGAAGTAGATGCGCTCAATGTCACCCATTGAGGCACTGCTCTTGGTGCCGTCGGTCTGCTCAATATTTACGGTTGTGCCGTCAAAAGTGATTTGCTTGAGGTGCTTAAGAGTGAAAACCTTGTCCTCGCCTTCAACTGTCTTCACAACTATATGTTGTGCTGTGGCTGCAGTAGCAAGGGATATGAATGATATTATGAACAATAGTTTTTTCATAGTCTTGTTTTCTTAAAGGTCTATTGAGTACTCAAAACCAATTGCGTGTCCGTTGGGCTCTCCATTGATGTCTTCAAAGAGATAATACAATGATATTGAGTTATCCTTGTTTATTTTGTAACTTGCGCCCAGGCGGTAGCGGAGTTTGTCATAACCTTTCCACTCGTCGAGGCGTGTGTAAAGTTCAACCGATGCAAACGGGTTTACCTTGCAGTTGGGGATGTCGTACTTTACGTTAAGGCGTGAACGCAAGGTGAGGTTGTGCTTTGCATCCTTTTCCTCTAAGGCTGTTTCTTCAAACAACTGATAGGAATTGGGATCTAAGTCTTCGCCTGTTGCAGATTTATATTCATATTTTGTTTCGTTTGTTGTGGCTGCACATGTGTGGGTATATTGCAGGCGTTCACGCAACCCGAATTCAAAACGCCCCACCTTGTACTCGCCGCTGATTGTGGCGTAGACGCGGTTACGTATTACCCAATAGTCGTGGTCAAAATTCCTGTTTTGTCCAATAAAAATATCATCTACCAACACGGAGTCTTTGAGTTTTGTCTCGCCGGGGTTGTGCTTGTAATGGAACTGATATCCGATATTTGATTTCAACCATTTGAGAATCTTATACTCAAGCTTTACGCCAATGGCGGCGCGCTCGACATTGTTTACAAAGTCGTATGTGCGGAACTCTACATCGCCTACTACCTTGAACTTCTTGTTTATTTTCTTTGATGCCTCAACGGTAGCCCAGATACCGAACTCGTCCTCTGTTGCCTGTGCGTTGGTATTGCATAACGGGGCGAGCATGAACATTGCAACGAGCAATGCAAGCATGCCTTTATTCTTTAAGTTTGTATTCATCTGTCGGGGTTTTTAGGGTTGTGTCTACTGAGTTATTTGCTTCGTTGCTCTTGTAATACATCTTTACAATTGCTGCATCCTTGAGGAAATCGATGGCGCCAACCTCTACTTTGACGATTTTCAGGCCTGTACGCTTTTCAAGGTCGGCAATTAGTTCCTCGCGTTTGTCGGGGGTGATGAGGCTTATATTGTCGTATTTGATGACCTTATATGAGTAGTGGCTGATGAGTAATTTACTCTCGCATATCCAGATTGCTGCAATGAAGAGGATGTTGATGATGATTACTTCTCCTATACTCAATTCGCTTATTGTGAGTCCGTTGATGGCGCTCAGTGCGATGATGACAAACAGGTAGGTCATCTCGCGTATTGCAATCTGCTCTGTGCGGTAGCGTATGATGCTGAACATTGCAAAGAGACCAAGTGCAATGCCGGCCTTGAGTTTTACGTCGCCAAGCACGTATATGAGCATGAAGGTGCTTATGGCAATGAGTATGTAGGTGAAGAAGAACTCTCCTCGTTTACATTTGGGGTAGTAGAGCCAGCGTACAACAACCATTATTGCAATGAGGTTTATTAGAAAGGCCAACAGCAGTTTGGTGACGTGGTCTGTATCGATGAACTCATCGCTCTGGCGCTTCTGCTTTACCGATACGGCCATCTTCTCGGGCTGTTCAACGTCATCATCGTAGTCTATAAATACATTCACGGCTTCGGCTTTCTCAATCTCTGATGCAACAGCGCTTACGGCTTCGGTTGCACCGGTCTCAGGTACTTGGTTGCTCTCAATGTCCTGTGCCTGGACAAATATGGTGGAGCAAATTAGTAATAGGGTAGTTAAAAGTTTCATTGTTATGGTTTTATCGTTTGTTTTCCATTTTGTTTATCATTGTAAGGCGCTCTTTGAAGTTGTTCCTTTTGAGCCTGTTGTTGGTGAGTGCGCTGCCAATGCAGTATTTGCTGAAACCGGAGCGCTTGATGCGTGTTTCGCGCAGCAGGTCAAGTGCCGGTGAAGGGACGTTGCCGTCGCGTTTGAGTTCAATGATGGCTACACGCTGCAATTGGCTGTGACCGTCGCTTTTTAGGTGGTGGAAACGGAGGTTGAAGTCAATGGTTAATCTCTCGGTCTTGCAATAGTTTACCAATGTTATGCGGTTGAACCAGTTTTCAATAACGGGTGATACCTGGTCTATCGTGTACCAGGCGTGTTTTGCCATGAATGGAACAATGTTATCGCGTTCCTGTTCTATGGCATGATGCTCCATAATTGATATGCGTTTCTTCTTGGTGCGGCCGTGATTGTTCTTGTTCTTGATTTCGAAGAATGTGTCGTCGCTGTCCAAATATGTGCGTACGCGTATCTTCTCCCTAACCTGACGCCCGGCATGATGCATGCCGTACATCTGATAATCGGTAGTGTCGAAATAGGTTGTGTGGTAACTTGCTATGCGCTTGCCGTTGATTTCTTGGATATAGTACTTGCCACGGACGGCGAGCAGGAACGAGTGTAGTTGCTCAAGGGTGGCCACAAATTTAGTGTCCGTCCTGTTCATTAACTTGATGCCCGACATTTCCTGTAGCGTAATCGGGGGAAGTTGGAGTGTCCTTTCTGCGATTTTGTCCATCGTTTCCTTTTTGAGCACAATACTCTCTTTTACAAAAATAGACAAAATTATTTAATATGCAACCTGCTTTTCTGTGTTTTTATTAATGTATCAAGCAAAACGGTTGTTTTGATAGGTCAAAAGGTTCGTTTTTCTTTTGTTACTTGTTCTGGAATTCGTATCTTCGGTACATAATTGAAATTTGTGTCTTATGGATGGAATAAATGTAAAGGAGATTATCGATTTCTATTACCCTGAGGATAATGAACTGAAAAATATTTACATCAAGCATGCTGTAAAGGTGACAGAACTTGCTCTTGAAATGGCAGGGCGGCATCCCGAACTGAAGATGGATTTGCGTTTTGTGGAAGAGGCGGCGATGTTGCACGATCTGGGGATTTTTCTCACCGATGCGCCGCGTATATTCTGTTATGGAACAGAACCTTATCTATGTCACGGCTATCTTGGTGCCGAACTGTTGCGTTCACGTGGGTATGAACGGCATGCGAGGGTGTGTGAACGCCATACGGGGACGGGGTTGACAAAGGAAACGATAGCGGATAATGGGTGGAATTTGCCGGTAAAGGATTTTGTCCCAGAAACATTGGAAGAGCAACTCATTTGTTTTACCGATAAATTCTATTCAAAGACAAAATATCTTGAGACTCCTCGTACGCTTGAACAGGTGGTGGAGAGCATGGCAAGGATTTCGCCCGAGTCGGCCGCAAAAGTCAGGGAGTGGGCCGGAATTTTTATGTAATCGGCCAGCAGTTGTTTTTTTATTCAGTTGTCCCGCTCGCGCGTGTTTTTAAAATATTAATGTTTTTTTATCTTAAAAATAGAAAATCCTCCTTTTTATTTAGTAATTTTGCCTTTCGTATTGATTAGATGGTAAATGAAGAATAGGGTATTGGGTTTCTTTTTGGCGATTATGCTGTGTTTGGCTACCTCTGTTGGGGTGTCGGCCAACGTTTTGCCGTTTGTGCCCGGTGCTGTTCCCTTTCTGCTACAGGATACTCTGCTTGTAGATACACTGGCGGCCGACACGTCGGCTGTGGCGCTTGATTCTCTAAAGTCGGCAAAACCCAAAAAGGATGCAATAGATGCTCCGGTATTTTATGAGAGTACAGACTCCATGGTGTGGTCAACCAATGGAAATGCTTTTCTGTATGGCTGTGGCAAAGTTGTATATGACAAGATTGAGTTGACTGCCGAGATTATATCGATGAATATGGACAGCAGTATTGTCCATGCTTTCGGCCGTGCAGATTCTGCCGGTGTTGTGACCGGTCTTCCTGTTTTTGTAGATGGAGGGACACCGTACGAGTCGGAGAGGATGAGTTACAACTTCAAGAACCGTAAGGGATTCATCAGTAATGTATATACCCAACAAGGCGATGGATTCTTGATGGGTGGCAAGACCAAAAAGGATTCTACCAATGTCTTTTATTCGCAGGACGGTATGTACACGACCTGTGATGCCGAACATCCGCATTTCTACATAAAACTCACAAGGGCAAAGGTGCGTCCAAAGAAGGATGTCGTCTCGGGTCCTTTGTATCTGGTTGTGGAGGATGTACCCCTGCCGTTGGCATTGCCTTTTGGATATTTTCCGTTCACAAGCAAGTATTCTTCGGGAATAATTATGCCTTCATACGGTGATGAACTTGAACGTGGTTTTTATCTGCGTGACGGAGGATACTATTTTGCCATAAGTGACAAATTTGACCTGAAACTGACAGGTGAGATATTTACAAAAGGCTCTTGGGGAGTAGGAGCTGCGTCGTCATACGCCAAGCGCTATAAGTACTCGGGTAGTGTGAACCTCAGTTATCTTGTGACCAAGACCGGCGAAAAAGGCCTGCCCGACTATTCGGTGAGTAAGAACTTCAGGATTGGATGGAGTCACAGGCAGGATGCAAAGGCGCATCCAAACAGCAATTTCTCGGCGAGTGTGAATTTTTCCACAGCAAACTATGAGCGCTCGAACCTTACCAGCCTCTATAATCCTGTTCTCAGTTCGCAGAGCGTGAGGACCTCGAGTGTGAGTTATTCGCGCACATTCCCTTCGATTGGTCTCACATTGTCGACGTCAATGAACCTGTCGCAGAATGTGAAGGACTCTATCATTTCGCTTAACTTTCCCAGTCTGAATATCTCTCTGTCGAAAAAATATCCTTTCAAGCGCAAGAAGAGGATGGGTGACGAGCGTTGGTACGAGAAGATTTCGTTGTCGTACAGCGGTCAGTTCAACAATAGTATTTCTGCAAAGGAGTATGAAATCCTGAAATCGGATTTGTTGAAGGACTGGAACAATGGTGTGAAGCATAATATCCCAATAAGCGCGACATTCCAGTTGTTTGACCATATAAACATCACGCCAAGTTTCAATTATACCGAGCGATGGTATTTCAAGAAGATTAACCAGTCGTGGAGCGAGGTTACTAACAGTGTAGTGCGCGATACGGTGGGTGGCTTTTACAGGGTGTACAACTTTAATCTCGCGGTTTCGGCAAATACAACGCTCTATGGCTTCTATAAGCCTGCAAGTTTTATAAAGAACAGTAGGGTACATACGGTGCGCCATGTCTTCAAACCGTCACTCTCATTCAGTTATGCTCCGGATTTTGGAAATGAATGGTTCGGTTTTTATGACACTTATGTATATACCGATGATAAAGGCGAGGTGCGCACTGTGGAGTATTCTCCTTATCAGGGAGCAATGTATGGAATTCCGTCAAAAGGTCGGACCGGTAGTGTTTCGTTAAGTGTAAGCAACAATGTCGAGATGAAATGGCGCACAAAGAACGACTCCTTGAAAAAAGTTAGCATCATTGATGAAATCGGTGGTTCGCTCTCGTACAATCTTGCAGCAAAGACAAAGCCTTGGAGTAATTTGAATACGCGCTTGAGGTTGAAACTGACAAAGAACTATACATTCAACTTCAATGCAACATGGGCTACATATGCCTATGAATTCAATGACAGGGGACAGGTGATTGTGGGTGACAGGACAGAGTGGTCCTATGGCCGTTTCGGCCGCTTTCAGGGTATGAGCCATAACTTGTCATATACATTAAACAACCGTACTTTTGTGAGGATAAAGGAGTGGTTCAAGAGTAAGTTCGGAGAGGATAAGGATGAAGAAGAGGAGGAACTACCCGGTGGTGACAAGAAACTGGATGTTCCTGCCAATGGCATAAAAGGTGGACGCAATGCCGGCAAGAAAGCTAAGAAAGCCGATGTTGATGATGATGGCTATATGCCGTTCAAGTTCCCCTGGAGTCTGTCATTGTCATATGGTATAACAATGTCCGAGGATAGAGGTGCCGAAATCAATTTGAAGACAATGCGCTATCCCTATATGTTTACTCAGAATTTGAATATATCGGGTAATATCGGAATATCGGACAACTGGCGTATAAACTTTACATCGGGATACAATTTTGAATTCGGCAAACTCACGACAACGACAATGAATATTTCGCGTGACTTGCACTGCTTTGAGATGTCGTGCGGTATTGTTCTAGCGCCTTATACATCGTTCAATTTCTGTTTCAGGGCAACATCTCAGATGCTTGCAGATGCTCTAAAGATAGAGAAACGAAGCAGTCAGAGTTCAAATGTACAGTGGTATAACGATTAATCCCGCTCACACAGTTTGATGTGGAACGGGATTTTTTATGCGAAGTGAATATTTAGTGTATCCGGGTTACCAGTTGATTTCGCTCAAACCTTGTTCTTTCAGGTATCTGTTTGCTGTGCTGAAATGGTGGTTCCCGAAGAATCCTTGATATGCCGACAGTGGAGAGGGGTGTGGTGACGAGAGTACAAGGTGTCTGCTGCGGTCAATGAACGCACCCTTTTTCTGTGCATAACTTCCCCAAAGGATGAACACGATGCCGTTGCGGCGCGATGCCAGTTCGCGTATGGCAGCGTCTGTAAATTCTTCCCAACCGCGTCTTTGGTGTGAACCGGCTTGCGAGGCACGCACAGTCAGTGTAGCGTTTAGCAACAGCACGCCCTGGTCGCTCCAGCGTGTGAGGTCGCCATCCTGTGGAATGGGAGTGCCCAAGTCGTTTTGAATCTCCTTGAAGATGTTGAGTAGCGATGGTGGAAAAGCAACCCCTTTGTTTACAGAGAAACAGAGACCGTTAGCCTGTCCTGCGCCATGATAGGGGTCTTGTCCAAGTATCACCACTTTTACCTTTTCGAACGGGCAGTGCTCAAATGCGTTGAATATTAGTCTGGCAGGTGGGTATATCGGGGTGTCGCCGTTATACTCCTCCTTTACAAATTGTGTGAGTTTTGCAAAATAATCCTTCTTGAATTCGTCGGCAAGAGCCTCCTTCCAACCCTGTTCAATCTTTACGTCCATATATTATTATATAATAGGTATGTTCAGTTCCTTGCATTTTTGGCGCATTTCGTCGGGCCAGATACTTGACTGTATTTCGCCTATGTGGGCTTTCTTGAGCAGTAGCATACACAGACGCGATTGTCCGATTCCTCCACCAATGCTGAGTGGTAACTCGCCATTCAGCATACGGCGATGGAAATAAAGTTCCTTACGCTCCTCTTTGTTTGATTTTTTCAACTGGTGCAATAGCGCTTCGCGGTCAACACGTATGCCCATTGATGAAAGTTCCATAGCCTTGCCAAGAACATCGCTCCAAATCATAAGGTCGCCGTTGAGACCGTAGAAACCATCCTCGTTTGCTGTGCTGTAGTCATCGTAGTCGGGTGCACGGTTGTCATGGGGTATGCCGTCACCAAGTTCATTGCCAATACCTATGATGAATACCGCTCCATGCTCTTTGGTGATAGCCTCCTCGCGCTCTTTTGGTGTCATAGTGGGGTATTTGAGACGGAGCTCCTCGCTGTGTATGAATGTTATTTTCTCGGGGAGGGATGGTCTCAACTGTGGATAACTCTCGCTGAGGGCAAACTCTGTGTGCAGAATAGCTGAGTATATGTCGCTGACAATCTTACGCAGAAATTCGGTGGTGCGCTCTTTTGCGCTTATTACACGTTCCCAGTCCCACTGGTCGACATAGAGCGAGTGCAGGTTGTCGAGTTCTTCGTGTGCACGTATGGCATTCATGTCGGTATATATGCCATATCCTTGTGCTATGTTGTACTCTGCAAGTGTCACGCGTTTCCATTTGGCCAGCGAGTGGACTACCTCTGCTACTGCACCGTTCATATCCTGGATGGGAAAACTGACAGCATTCTCGTATCCGTTGAGGTCGTCGTTAAGGCCGGTGCCTTGAAGTACAAAAAGCGGGGCTGTAACTCGACGCAGACGCAGTGAGGATGAAAGATTCAACTGGAATGTCTCTTTGATTTGCTTGATGGCCAACTCTGTTTGTTTGAGGTCGAGCAACGGCTTGTATTCCTGTGGTAATTTATAGAGTTTCATCTTGTTTTTGACAAATTGCTTTGGTTTTGTCTGTTTTTGTTGTGATTTTTTGTATTGTTGAAAGAGTTTTGCTTTCTCATTATTGGCAAAGATATATGATTTGTTCTAAAAATGCCAATAAAATACAACTAAAGAATATGCAATTCGGTTATTTCTTTTATCTTTCTCTTTTTTGTTGAATATGCAATTGCTACTTTGCAAATTATTATTATCTTCGCAGTCGCAATTGGCGGAATTGTAGAACGGCCCTGTAGCTTAGCTGAATAGAGCATTAGATTCCGGTTCTGAAGGTCGTGGGTTTGAATCCCACCGGGGTCACTGCAAAAAAAAGAGAAATGACATGCGTCATTTCTCTTTTTTTGCTCTTAAATCCTTTTCTATTATCTTGGCAACTGTGAACACCTGATATGTAGCGTCCATATATGCCTTTACGAGTCCTCGTTTTCCCCGGATGATTCCTCCTTTTATGATGTATGCGCGGAAGAAACGCCAAAGGGGTCTGTAGAAAAGAGCCCACATGCCATATTTTTTATGCGCCTTTCTCGTGACCTCGTTGTCGCTGTATGTGTTGGCCTTGCTTATCTGCTGCTGTATCGTCTCATCTGCAAGATGCTTTATTTTGAAACGCAATGGGGCTTTCTCGACCCTGCCGTCTATTCGTGGAACGGCATGGATTGTATGCGGCCAATCTACCTTGTCACGCTTCATGAAACGTAACTGGAAATCGTGTGTGAGTTTGCTGTTGACATACTCGCCCAAGAACATGTTGTGTCTTGAAATGAATAGTCCGGTTGGGCAATCGGGTTCTTCAATTATTTTATAGAGGTACTCGCGTAATTGGGGGGTAATAACCTCATCGGCATCAACAACCAATACCCATTCGTGTGCGGCCTGGCTTATTGCAAAATTGCGCGCAGGCTCCACAATTGTGATGTTGCCTTTGGGAAATGTGGTAATCCGGCAACCATACTTCTTTGCTATTTCAATGGTGCTGTCGGTGCTCTCCATGTCGCACACGACAACCTCATCGAAACTCTTTACCGATTCAAGTACCTGTGCAAGGTGCTTTTCGGCGTTATATGTGTTGATTACTACAGATATCGGCATAATTTATCAATAAGCTCTTGCGAAGAGTACGCGGCGTGCCGAAGGCTTGCCTGTTACCATGCAGGTGCCCGGTGTCTCGTCCCAGCCCAATGGGATACAACGTATTGTTGCCTTTGTCTCGTTCTTGATCTGCTCCTCGGTCTCGGGAGTGCCGTCCCAGTGTGCAAGGATGAAACCGCCTTTCTCAATCTC
>JAEIGA010018711.1_pt1 | contig 10559 bp, 4 predicted proteins | sample 9270691 | NCBI WGS metagenome assembly JAEIGA01 (sample SAMN17057246, study PRJNA624740) | gut metagenome | biome: biome; isolation source: fecal sample | host: Bos grunniens | place: China: Xizang | collected 2019
ACCTGGCTATGAATGCACAGGTGCAGAATGATTCTCATGGATGGCTCTATTTCAGAGTCAATGGCAATTATTCAAGAGGGTATAAGTTGTATAATGACAATGCTACATATGGAACTGTCACATATAATGGAAGACCTGTGACTGCCAGTGTTGAGAAAGATACGTCGGATCCGTTCGGACAGAAATCTTTCGTCTGGGATCTAGGCCAGGTGAAGAAGGGATTCCAATGCGGCATCAGAGGGGACGGTACGCATGCTTATTATGCAATGGCTTTTCTGGAGACCGGAGACAATGTGACCAGTCCGGTAAAGGAATCCATAGATGTTGCCTTGAAGGTTACCGATCATGAGGCTGTTCCAAGGGTTGTACTGGATACGGCAATGGTTGACGGATCAATTTCTCAGGGAGCTAGATATCATTTCCTGACCAGTACAGACGGATTTGATTATATGCCTGATCCTACTCCTTCTGATCCGCTCCTTACTTCTACTGGTATTTCCATACCGGTGCAGAACAAGACGGACCGTCTTTACATAAAGGTGTTGGGACAATGTGAAGGATGTGAGGATATACATCTGAAGGCTATTGTACGAAACTGGAAATACGATGTCAACTACATAGCTCCGACAGCATTGAAAACCGTGTATGACGGGTTGACTTTTTCATTGAGCAAGATGTGGTCTGACACTACTTATACGGACAATCGTATCGGCTATATAGGCTGTCAGGCAGGCAATGTATCAGTCACTCCTGAACTTGAAGGTACGGGATGGCTCAATGCCAATTTCTTCGCAGGAAGTTTCGGGACTACTTTATGGATGTTCAACGGTGAAGAACAGCTGTACAGAGTAGATATGCCTGCCAAGACATATTATTCGGAGAATGATATAATGAAATCTGTGAGGATGGGACAAGTGTCGCCATCACAGGCGGTGATCTGCAGCTGGTCTTACAGGATATGGCTCAGAAACATGATATTACTCGAACAGGCTCCTTATACTCCTGCCTCATATGGCGTGGGTGACGGAGATGCTTCAATAGAGGATTTTGACGGAAATATTAATTATCAATAGTCGCTATGAGTAGAAAAATAGTGTCAATGTTTACGGCAGGCTTCCTTTTCTGGGGCTGCATGGGTGTCAATGATACGGAGAATGACTATCTTCTGGACGTGAGCGATACAGAGATCGTGGCTCAGGCAGAGTTCGTCTCTGAAACAGATAAGACGAAGACGGTGGTTGTCCGTTCCAACCGTAGCTGGTTTGCTCATCTCGATGACCTTGATCATCCTGTCGATCCGGCAGATCCGGATGCAAAGGTAAGTTGGGCGACACTTTCGGTGGAGCATCACCAGAATCTGACGAACACGACAGTAGAGACTGAGATTGTCATAACTTTCAATGAGAATCTCTCCGGTGATGCTGTCAATGGGGTCTTGAATATATGGTGCGAGGGAAAAATCGTAAAGAGCATTCCTGTTACCCAGAAAGGCCGTTTATATCGCGTGTCCGCCCATACTGATATCGTTCAGGCAAAATGCGATTCGGATATTGTACCGGTGACAGTGGACTGCAATACAAAGTGGACTGCAAGAATATCTGCGGAATCAACAGCCGATGTGAGGCTTGATGTGGAGTCTGGTACCGGGGAAGGTACATTGAATGTGATATTTGGAGAAAATTTCTCTCAGACGGAAGAAAAGACCGCAGAAATAATATTTTCAGCGAAGAATTGCGAGGATTATGCTCTTACCATATCTCAAGGCAGAGCTGTCCCTTATGTCTATATCCTTCCGGAATATGATGGAAGAGTGCTGGGCGGTGAGAATCAGGCTTCCATCAGGATACGCTCCAATGCGGACTGGACGGCAGAAGTCGTGGATTCGGATTTCGAAGATTTCACAATCGTCAATCAATCAGGTGCAAAGGGTACATCTGAGCCTCAGGAGGTCAATGTCACATTCAAGGCAAATGATTCTGGCGACCCGAAGAATATCAAGACAGCGAGAATTAGGTTCACGGCACATGGTATCGATAAGCCGGTCGAGTATGTGTTCAGGCAGAGAGGTACTTTCGTGGTTTCGTTTGAGGATATGTCGGCGTTCAGTCCTGAGATTCCGAACACATTGAACAAGGGGAATACTCATCCTGATCCGGACAATTTCAATAATAATCTTTGTCGTCCAGACAGAGTCAACACTGATGTGGATGTGTTCAAATATACTTCTGGAAATTACAGTGTGGATGTTGAACTGTCCCAATATATCATGTATGAAACATCTAAGTCAGCCCTGTATGTGATAGGTGCAGGAAAATATCCATATATCAAGGTGGCCGGCATAGAAGGACTGACAATCGAGGGAGTGTCTTTGGGCTGTAGCCGTACAGATGCCGGTTATGTCTACTTTGCGGGTAATGTGGTTGCCGACGATCATATTCTGGAGAATGCAGGGAAAACAACGATAGAGTATACAGAGTACCTGCCTCAGGTGACATGGACCTCTGCCACTGACGGCTCTCTGCATTACATTGACTTCGATCTTTCCGAAAAAGGTGTTCCTGTTGAGGAAGGTCGTGGATGCACCATAAGGACCAGTAGCAAGAACGGGACTACTGATACGGTAAACAAGACAAAGATGTATGTCAAGACTATAACATTCAAATATCTGTAGCATGAAAAGGATAATAACAGCAGCAGCACTGCTTCTTGCAATATCTGCCCATGCGCAGAATATTGTTACTGACACGCTGGGGTTCTCTACTGCGGCAGCCGGCAATGTAGCTGAACTGCTGCGAGGAAAGGTGTCCAATGTCAGGGTGTCTTCCATAGACGGCAATCCTGTTGGTGGAGTGAATGTCAACATAAGGGGAATAAACTCCCTCCGCTCCGACAACCAGCCTTTGTGGATCATAGACGGAATAATGCTTTCTACTGACCTCAATCAGAATCTGGATGCCTTCTGGCAATATGGTGAGAAAAGTTATACAGCTCCGCTCAATCCTCTGGCTTTTCTGAATGCCAATGAGATAGAAAGCATTGAGGTTCTTAAGGATGCGGCAGCAACTTCAGCATATGGTACTCTTGGTGCAAATGGAGTCGTGATAGTCAAGACCAAAATGCCGGCAAAAGGGGAGTTGAACTTCAGCTGGAACTCAGACTTCGGCTACAATGGCGGATTCGGTACCAATCACCATGCTTCACTTCAGGGAGCAGCTGACAAGACAGCATATAATTTATCTATGTCATATCGGCATATCGGCAGTGCACTTGCAAGGAATTACAGCGATTACGGTCTCTTCAAGGGTAATTTCCAGACCAAGGCTAATAAAGTTGTATGGTTCGGTTTCAATGCGCTTCTGGGTATGGGGATGTCTGAATCACCGACTGGTGTCACTTATCTCGGACGTCCGTCACTCACTCTTGGAATGAGGGATGAATCTTTGTCTTCATTCACTTCCGCGCAGACATGGATTTCTGATTACGATGATAAGACAAACGATTACAGAGCCCTTCTTGGCGGCTGGTTGAGATTCAATTTCGGCAATTTTGTCCACATGAAGTTTAATGTCGGACTTGATCTTCAGAATAACTCACGCAGTATATGGTATGGCCGTGGAACAGAGTTCGGAGCCCCTTCAGCAGATAACTTTTATGGAGGAGCCGCTGCAAACCTCGTTTCATTCCTTACCAACTATACTGCCTCTGCGGAAGTCAACTTCAGCAAATATTTTGCGGTACACCATTATTTCAGTGCCAGACTCTTTGCCGAATATATCGGCAACAACAATAAGTTCAACACTTTGAACGGAATCAATTTCGTCTCGGAGGAACTACGTGCCAACGGTCTTCGCATAGGAGCATATGACCTTAAGATTCATAAGTTCATAAGACGATACAATCACTTCGGAGGTTATCTGAATCTTGCTTACAACTACAAGGGTATTGTCAATGCCAATGCCGTATGCAGGGTAGATTATTCTCCAAAGTATCGTTCGGAGGAAATTAATTATTATCCTGCCGCAGATCTGATGATTGACCTTAGGAAGGCATTTTTTCCGCAGAATACGTCAGTCTCTAAATTGCAGCTCAGAGGCGGTTGGGGAGTCAGCGGTCTTGAAAAGTATGTTCCCTATGAACTTTTCGGTAATTATCTTTCAAGCAGTTGGTTTGAGCCGGAGAAAGGTACGACTACTTTCTATGATGGTCTTGATAAGCTAAGGACATCAGAATGGACGATTGGGTTGGAGATGGGCTTCCTTTCGGACAGAATTATGTTTGGTGCCGGATTTTATGACCGCTCTACAGACGATATCTTCGTGATGTATCAGCTTGGAAGGTTACCTGAGGGTGCCACTGATAACTATTGGGTATGGGGCGGATGCGACAAGGTGTTTGAGAGAAAGAGTATTATCAGGAACCAGGGTGTTGAGTTCGATCTGTCTGCGGATATAATCCGTAACAGGGATTGGAAATGGAGCGTAAGTGCAAATGTCGCTTATAATGCCAATGCTGTAATGTCTTCAAATCCGGAAGATTTCAACGGAAGAGTTGTTGGAAGTGATGTTTATTGTACATGTAATGCCCGTAACCTGCCTGTAAGCAGCCTTTACGGATACAGGTCTGACAAGGATGGTAATTATATCGATATTACAGGAGAGGGACGCATAGACGATGCAGACAAGGTCGTTCTAGGTAATACTATTCCGCTTTATTATGGTGGCTTGCAGACTACTCTCAATTGGAAGGACCTGAGTCTTAATGTGATGGTTGATGGCGCAGGGGGACATAACGTGGCCAATGCCAATGCCCTGGTGAAGGATGGATCGACAGATACAGAAGGAAAGATTTGTCTTTCAACAAAATACGTGGAAAGAGCAGATTACGTGCGCTTGTCTCAGGTGGGAGTCAGATACGATATCCCGCTAAAGTCAAAGGTTATCAAGGGCATGTCTGTCAGGCTTAGTGCACACAACCTGCTGACTCTGACTCCTTACAGCGGATGGAATCCAGATGTGAACTGTTTCGGAGCAAGCGCTCTGACAGGAGGTCTGGATTATGGTTCATATCCATTTATGCGTATGTATATTCTTGGTTTCAATATTAAATTCTAATGATGTCGGTTATGAAAAGGATAATAGGTATATTCTGTCTTGCGTTGATCGGCATCACTGCCGTAGCGCAGAATATCACAGTAAAGGGAACCGTCAAGGACTCCAAGGACGAGCCTCTGATAGGAGTTGCTGTTATGCTTGAAGGCAATTCAAAGATTGGTACAGTTACTGATGTTGATGGTAATTATCAGATAACCTTGCCTGCGGGCAAGAGTCAGAAGCTGTTGTTCAGCAGTATAGGATACAAGGATAAGACAGTAGAACTGGCCGGAAGGGCAGTGGTTGATGTGGTTCTGGATGATGACTCGACTATGCTTGAAGAGACGGTTGTTGTAGGATATGGAGCTATGAGGCGCTCAGACCTTACAGGTTCTCTTACTTCTGTCAAGATAGATGATGATAAGGCCGCTAAGAGCGCATCTCTTGATCAGATGCTTGAAGGAAGGGCTGCTGGTGTCCAGGTACTTTCATCCAGCAGCAGTCCGGATGCGGGTGTGACAATCCGCGTCAGAGGTATTGCATCATTTTCCGGTAACACAGACCCTCTTTATGTTGTTGACGGCGTCATTGTAGAAGGTTCAGCCCAGTCGGTAACCACAATGTCAGTGGGCTCATTCAGTAATGCGGTGGAGACAACTAATGGACTTGCAGGTATCAATCCGCAGGATATCGCTTCTATCGAAATCCTCAAGGATGCATCGGCAACTGCTATTTATGGTTCACAAGGTGCAAACGGCGTGGTACTTATCACTACAAAGTCGGCAAGCAAGGATGTACCGGTGGTGAGATTCAATGCAGGTGTGACTGTTTCTGCTCCTGGCTCCCGTATTGATATGATGGATTTTGATGATTATGTGGACTATCTTGCATATCATGCTCAGACGCAGAAGAATGCGCAGACTGTGATGTCCCAGATATACACTGATCCCGAAAACAGGGATGGGCTCAAAGTTACACCGGTTGACTGGCAGGATTATGTGACCAGAACTGCAGTAAGCCAGAGATACTATCTTTCGATATCCGGAAGGCCAAAGCAGACAAGTTATTTCTTCTCGCTCGGTTATAACCATAGCGAGGGAGTGATCAAACGTACAAATTCAGACAATATCACTGCAAGTCTACGACTCCAGAAGAATATTTCAAGGAATCTTGTAGTGATGTTCAAGACTAATTTCGGCTATACGAAATCAGACCTTGTAACAGGTTCTGTCAGTGGAGGAAATGTGACATCACGTAGTTCCGTACTTCGTTCGACGATGCGTTCGAAGCCTCTGGTTTACAGGGATCCCAATTCAAATATAGAGAACGAGTCAATGACAGACAACGACTCGGAAATGATGTATGGCCCTGACCGACTGCTTGCAGGTACCAACAATACTTCCCAGCGTTTCCGTGTCATACCTTCTCTTACAGTTGACTGGAAGATAACTCCATGGCTGACGTTCAAGTCTGCATTCGGAGGTGAACTCAATACAGAAGAGCGTATAAAGACTCGAGAGGAAAGAATTTCTGTAGGTAACGGAAATCTGGCAGGTGTCGGTGACGGAAAAGGTGCCAAGTTTAATTTTGACAATACACTGACGGCGAAGAAGTCATGGAAGAAGCATAATATGACAGTTACTGTCGGACAGTCTTCATCTATGAATACATATTCTTCCGAGTCAGTTTCCGGCTGGAATCTTCCTCAGAAATATGCTTACGAGAAAGATATAAACAATGCGATTTCAGATTACTCCCAGATAGATGCCTTCACAAGGAGCCGTTCGACTCTCCTGTCTTTTTTTGCACGTGGCATTTATAATTATGCTGACCGCTATATCCTCACAGCGACAGCCAGGTATGATGGTTCAAGCAAGTTCCAGGGAAAGAACAAATGGGGATTCTTCCCGTCTCTTGCATTCGCATGGCGCCTTACCGGCGAACCTTGGTTCAACGTGCCTGTGATCTCAAATGCAAAACTGCGTTTAGGATGGGGACAGGTGGGCAATCAGGCAATCAGCAATTACCAGACAACAAGGACATTCGCTTCGTCTATGTTAGGAAGCCATATAAACGCTTCCGGTAAGGAAACAGTTGTGTATCAGAGCAATCTCAACAACCCTGCTCTGAAATGGGAGACATCTGATCAGCTGAATCTTGGCCTGGACTTGAGCCTTTGGAGAGGACGCTTTACTCTGACCGTAGATGCCTACAGCAAGAAAACACGAGATCTGCTCCAGAGCAAGAATGTCGCGATTTCAACAGGTATTGCGTCGATGTATGTAAATGAAGGTGTAATCCGTAATGATGGTCTCGAAATTACGGTTGAAGGTGTACCTGTCAAGCGTGGCTCCCTGGAATGGATTGTAGGAGGAAATATATCTTTCAATAGGAATACGGTTGTGAATATCGGCTCGACAGGTGACCGTAGCAAGCTTTTCCTGGATTGGACATCCCCTGCACGTGATTGCCGTTATTTCTATGGAAGTGCGATGCAGACAAGTGGAGACACCAATCCTCTCAATATCTTTATAGAGGGCCAGCCGATGGGACTCTTTTACGGGTACAAGATGGATGGTATAGTACAGACGGGAGAAACTGATGTTCCGGGATTCTCATTGGATGAGAAGCGTAAGCCGGGACAGATAAAGTATAAGGATCTGAATGGTAACGGATATATTGATGTAGGAGACAGGACGATAATCGGTAATCCTCTTCCTTTGTTCACTTATGGTTTCAATACATCGCTGTCATATCGTGGATTTACTTTGGCTGTTGCATTCAACGGAGCCTATGGTTTCGATATATTCAATATGAACAATATTCAGGATTACGAGACGACCTATGAAAAGAATGCGCGCAGGGTTGCAGTGAAGAATGCCTGGAGTGAGACGAATCCTAGTAACCAATGGCCGGCATTAGGTGAAGTTGATACACATTTTTCTGACAGATATGTCGAGGATGGGTCGTATCTGAGACTTTCGGACCTTGCATTGAGTTATAATGTCCCACTGAATAAGAAGAACAAGGTACTCCATGGACTGAATGTGGGCCTGTCAGCGGGCAATCTTGTGGTCTGGACGAAATACTCCGGATATAGCCCTTTCAGTAATTCATTCGGTTCCAATGTGAAAAGAATGGGTGTGGATCTGAACTCTGCACCATATCCGAAATCTGTAAGTGTTGACCTTAAATTTACGTTCTAAGATGAAAAACAAATATATACTGTCATTGTGCGCAGTTGCATTGATTCTGTGTCAGGGATGCGCAGACTTTCTTGCAGAGAAGAATCCTGTGGGAAGAAACGACATATATCTGACAGAAAACGACCTTGAAGCAGCAGTAGAAGGCGTCTTCGCAGGATTTTCATATGGAAACGGGGTGACAGGAGAGTCGAATGAGGCTTTTCCTATAGCCTCAGGTCTTGTGCATTGGGGAAAATCCTCATCCCGTCTTAACAGCAATAAGTGGCTCAGTGCCCTTAAGTTTGTCCAGTATGCATCGAATGACTGGAACGGACGATATTTCCGTTCATTATATACTCCGGTCTTCAGAGCCAATGCTTTGATTGCTGCATTGGAAAAGTCTCCTGTGGATCAAGAGTATAAACTTGCCATAGAAGCAGAAGCAAGATTCTATCGTGCGGTTGCCTATTTTTCGGCAGTGCGAATCTGGGGTGACCTGCCATTGCGTCTGGAAGAAGTGTCAGTCGAGAATTCATCTGCAAAACCAAGGACTCCGTATTATGATGTGTATGCGCAGATTGTGGAAGATCTTGAGTTTGCAGAAGCCAATATGAGGACTCCTGCACAGGTTGAGGCAATTTCAACTGGTATAGTACGTCCGAACAAGTTCGCAGCAACAGCATACTTATCAAGTGTGTATGTGACTATAGGCTCTCTGATGGCTTCACCAGATGATAATTTCTGGGACCCTTCAAAGGAAGGCAGAAAGCCGGATTTCAGCGCAATAGGAGTAGAAACTGCTGATGATGCTTACTATAAGGCTCTTTCTTATGCAGAGGCTCTTTTGCCGGAAAGTCCGACACGGGATGCAGACTGTCAGTATCGTCTTTTGACCAAATTCGGTGACCTTTTCGAATATGACGATAGTTTTGCACGTGATGGTTATACTTCTTGGGAACATCCTGAGCAGGTGCTGGTGTTCCCGGTGACCGTCAATGGAGATGCAAAGTGCGGACATGCACAGTATCAGTTACCCCAGTATCCTGCAGGAACAATCACTACTGTGACGAATGAGCAGTGGGGTAGAGTACGTCCTACACGCTGGGTATTCCAGCATTGGTGCAGCACATATCCGGGTGAGTGGAGGACTTCTGCAAAGACAGAATATGTTTCAAGTACGGACCCGAGACTGGATGTCACCTTCTTTTATAATCACATGGATTATTGTCTTGGTCAGGTATTCTGGGAATCGACAGGAATGGATATCTATCCCAAGACTATCACCAGATCAAATACTTCTGCCTTTCCTTATTTCAAGAAATATGCATCTCCTAAATACAATGTGACTACCGGAGACTCAGATGTTTACATGATGCGTTTTGCAGAAGTTTATCTTAATGCTGTGGAAGCTGCAGCATATCTTGGAGAAGAGACTTTGGCAAGAAAGTATATGGAGGTACTTCATAAACGTGCACGCCATAGTGTTGCAGACGGGCAGGAAGACTCTGCTGAGCCAACATGGACCGGAAAGATTTTCTCAAGCAAAGATGAACTGATGACCAGAATATTTTGGGAGAGGATCTTTGAATTCTATGGCGAAAGCAAGGAGTATTATGAGACACACCGTCATGGAGCGACATGGCTTCTTGAGAATATCATCAAGCCTAAGAATGTTTTTCTTCAACTGCCTAATCAGGAACATTTGAGAGGATATTATTATCCCGATGCTCCATGGCTTTACAGCGAAGATATTAATGATGCCCGTAAAGGCCTTCTTTCCGGTTTTCCTGTAGAAGAAGTCCTGTATAATTCAGGTATTTCCAACAATGGAAGAAACGATTTTGACTTTGGTTTATAGAAGATGAAGAAGATATTTATCATAAGTGTTCTGCTGGTGATGGCAGTGTCTGCTTCGGCACAGATTGAAATCCGTCCTGACCACCCGAGGATATTCTTTAATGCTGATACGTGGCCTGCAATCAAGGAAAAGGCCTATGGAGAGAACAGGGCCTATCTGGATAAATTGCTTGATGAAGTCAATCAGATGACGGATGAGCCGGTTGCAAAGAATACCGGTCCTATCGAAGTGAAGGACAGAAGTCTGCCTATTGCTCCTGTCAAGGAATTCGGTCGCGAGGCTGCTTCCTGTGCTCTTGCCTGGCGTTTCACAGGCAAGGAGAAATATCTGGAGAAGGCCAAGAAGATGTTGAAGGTATCTGTAGATGCATATACTGAAGCTACGAAAAATATTCGTCCTGTCACCTGGTATGCCCATTCGAGGGTA
>JAEIGA010018712.1_pt1 | contig 10559 bp, 5 predicted proteins | sample 9270691 | NCBI WGS metagenome assembly JAEIGA01 (sample SAMN17057246, study PRJNA624740) | gut metagenome | biome: biome; isolation source: fecal sample | host: Bos grunniens | place: China: Xizang | collected 2019
GCGGCAGCAGCCTCAATACGCCCGGCAGGAAGAATAGAAACTGTCAGCATAAAAATACACGTAAAGATTACCGCAAATGTACTATATATCGCATTCCTTTGGTTGGGCTCTTTTCTACTATGCCAAAGGCTGCCTCTCATCTTGTTCACCCCCCAATCTTTCATTTCCTCCAGGGATATCTCAAAACTTTCTTGTATGATTCATTTATTAATATCTCAATATCTGGTACCTTTTTTATCATTCCCCCTACATCAATTATTGTAACATGCCAATCTAATATATGAAGGACATAAAACAATCCAAAACAGGATATTGTTCAGATAAGATATCCTCATTTTTTTCAAAAAACTCAAATAAAACACAGAGCACCAAATATCATTATATCTGATGCTCTGCTGATAATTTACTTGATGGTATTATCCATACTAAGGCTCACTGAAGATTATAGCTGAATAATAGCCTTTCGGTATTGTCAAATCAATCTTCTTATTTATTTTACAATTTTTACTGTCTTCGCCTGCCCTTTTCCTTTCAATATCTTTTTATAAGCTTTTAACTTCTTTGCGGGAACCTTAATTTTAGCTTTTTTATAAATACCCTTAAATGCCTTGGCTTGTACTTTTTTCAAGACAGTAGATTGAACTGTAATCTTTTTCAGCTTACCATCTCCTGCGAAAGCGGATGCACCAATCGTCTCAATATTTTTCCCGATTACTGCAGATTTCGCTTTCTTCTGACCCTGAAAAGCTTTCTTTGTAATTGCTGTCACCTTAAATGAAACATTTTTGTATTTAACTGTTGCAGGAACAGCAATCTTTTTAAGTTTTTTGTTCTTATATCCGGTAATGGATACTGTAGGTTTCTTCTTCAAGTTGCTTGTAACAGTATACTTATAGCCTGTTACAGTGAATTTTGTACCCTTCTTTACCGCAACTGTTGCCGTATCAGAGTTCTTGTCTTCCGTTGCTTTGGCAAGCTCTGCGATCTTAGCTTCAGCATCGGTAAGTTTCTTTAATGTATCAGCATCCACTTTAGCTTTCTGCTCATCAGTAAGTGCATCATAAGCCTTCCTGGCTGCTTCTACAGCTGCTTTATCAGATAATGTTATCTTATCTAAATCCGGCAATTTTGAGATAGTCTCAGATACTTCATTAACTGCAGCTGCTGTGGAATCAATTACCAGTGCTGTTTCAAATGGAGTAGCTGTCGCATAATCAGTATTCTTATCTCCATTCCATTGTTCCCCAAACACCTTTAAAGTATATGTTCCATTCTCAATTTCGTCTGGAATCTTAATTTTGGTTTCTGTTGATGCAATGTCATCATTCACAGAACCATAATAAAGGAGATTTCCTTCTGCATCATAGATAGCAGCTGTCACATTTGTATAATCGCTAGAAAGATCTGATAAGCTCCTATGGGTTACAGTTACTTCTTTACCCTGGGTAATAGTAGTCAAATCAATCGAAGCTCCATCAGAAAAGTCTTTATCATCCTTTAAAGTGAGTTTCCACTCATTACTCGTATTTTCTTCAACCTTTGAGAAAGCAGCTTTTCCGGACTCTGCAGCAGAAGAAAATACAATAGAATTTTTATTCAAATTGGCAGCAAGCAGGATGTTCAGAACATTTGTATTTCCGTAAGTAGCATCAGTACCCAACCTCCCCTTACCTTGATTTCCAAAAATAAAACAACATTTTGTAGTATTAGCTGTATCAGTTAAAGTTACTGTCGTCCTTAAATAATAAGAAGTTTTCGTAACACCACTGGCTTTATCAGTATTCTTTCTGTTTTCATCTTCTACTTCAAGATATTCCTCGTTAAATCCATAGTCTGCTTTTGTTATTTCTGATACGCTTGGAAGAAAGAATTTATCTTCATTTAATTCATTCTCTCTTTCCCAAGTATAGAAGTTATTGTCAATAAATTGGCCTCCTGGTTCACTTTTTGTCGTTTTCAAAACAGATTCCAACTCAAAGTTTGAGAATGAAGCCATGCAATTATCTGTGCTGCCTGTTAAAGCCAAAGCATCACACATTTTCTTAACTATCGAATTTGAATAATAACGATCTTGACTGGATGGATATACGTCCGGATCATACATTTTTAATCCTGCTAATGCAGCCTCTGAAAACATAAAGATAGCTTTTGAATTACTAATAGAATTATCTTGATCATCTTTTAATGTGTTTCCCTCTTCAGTAGCACTTCCATTTGTGGAGAGAACCTTCCACTTAATCGTACTTTCTCCTTTTTTCCCAAAGTAAATATAATCATATCCTTTTACACCATCATATCCTTTTATTCCTTCACAGTTTGAAGTATTGTTTTGAGCAAAAGAATAACTTGGAATAACTGATAAGATCAAAAGGCATATAAGAGTAACTACAATACCTCTTTTTAAATAACGTGCCATCATCACACCTCGATTCTCATCATATGTTTATTTAACAATCTTTACTGTCTTTGCCTGTCCTTTTTTATTGAAGAGTTTCCTATAAGCCTTTATCTTTTTGACCGGAACTTTAATTCTCGCTTTCTTGTGAATCCCTTTCACAGCCTTGTGGCCAACTGCCTTCAGGTCCAGGCTTTGTACAATAATCTTCTTCAGTTTCTTGTCTCCTGCAAAAGCAGCCTGACCAATGGTTTCCACATTGCCCCCAATGACAGCAGTAATGGCAAATTTCTGCTTTTTGAAGGCGTTCTTACCAATGGTAGTGACTTTGAAAGTGACTTTCTTATAAATGACCGTGGCAGGAACAATAATCTTCTTGAGTTTTTTGTTCTTGTATCCGGTTACAGTAACTGTCGGCTTCTTTTTCAGGTTACTGGTTACGGTATATTTATATCCTTTTACCGTAAATTTTGTCCCTTTCTTAACTGGGACGGTCTTGGCTTTTTCCGTTTCCGCTTTTACCAGTTGATCCATCTTGGTTACCGCACTGGTAAGCTTGCCCAATGCTCCGTTATCCAAAGCGTCGACCTGCTTTTTCTGGTCTGCCGTTAAACTATCGTAGACTTTCTGCGCCTCTTCCACGGCTGTCTTATCTTTCAGAGTCAGCTTGGAGACAGCAGGAAGGGCCTGGATCAGGTTGACGGTATTCTGGATTACGTAGGGATGGATCCCTTCCGGATTGATATCCGCAGCCTCCAGCCAGGTGTAATTGTTTTCCTCGATATGGAAGTTGTCAACATAGTGGAATACGATGATATCCCCCTCTTTGACCTCCTGTTCCTTGACGCCGAACTGGGGATGGATGCCGTTTAGGGTGTACATCCAGCCTGATCCGCTACCATTGTCAAATTCCCGAAGCTTTGTTCCACCTAAAGACGCAGGTGCTTGAACCATACGGATGTATCCGTCTTCCGCCCCGTCCTGGGCCAGGCCGGCACAGTTTACGGCTTTCATAAAGATATCATAAACTGTATCCGTCTCGGATGTAAGAGGGATCTCTTCCGTGGCTAACCAGGTCTGGTAGGAGCCGTGCTCGGAGTCCCCATGCTTACTATCCCCAATCAAGCGGAAACGGACAGTCCTGCTGCCAGTAATCCCCTCGGTCTTTGACTGGACGGAGACCATGCACTGGTTCCAGGTCAGGATATTCTTCCCCTGTGTATTTTTCTTTTCCGCGGTAACCACGTAGGGCCCGCCTGCCATGGTAAGATTTTTCAGGTGGATGCAGCCCGAGGCATCGGTGGTTCCGGCTGCTTTCCGGTTAACATAGATGGTAGCCCCGGCTATGACAGACTCATCGGAGCCCTGCCCCACGGGATGTCCATAAAGAATCAGGTCCGCCGTATCCCCTTCGGTCACTTCAACTAAAGAATCCTTGAAGAAGGCATGGGTCATGCCCTGATAGCCTTTGCTGTAATAGAGGAGCACCTGGTCATTCGGATTAAGGGGATAGAGTGCAGGTTCCTCCACCGGAACTCCATTTACTTCGCACTGCCAGGAACCATCGGGATAGGTGCCTGCCATATCGGTGATAACCTTCAGTATCCCTCTATGGCAATTGTAATCCAATCCCTCATTATCATCTAAGGTATAAATCAATGCATGGAGGGCAGTAAATGTTCCCAAATTATACTCTACATAGTTTTTTCCAGTGACCAGATCAGCCTCTTCTTGAGAGATATTCATAGGAACTGCGTAATCACTTATAAGCTTTTTCTCATCTCCTACGATAGTTACAGAAACTTTACTTCCCCTTGGGAAAGACGAAGCCTCAGTCAGCGCCGGAATCTCCACGATTTGATTCGGTTCATCTCCCACTGTAAAGCTGTCCTTCATCGTCAGATAGCCTTGACAGGAGGCATACCAGGTATAGGTATCTCCTCCAATCAGGGAATAGACACCGTTTTCTGAAACTATCAGCTTCTTCTTGGCATCCTTAACAATGATTTCCGTTCCACCAGTTGCACAGTGGAATGTGACATTTCTGGGTCCTTCCAAAACCGGGACTTCTATGATTTGTTCTCCCTGCTCTTTTGTATCTACAACAAAGCTGTCTCTAAAAGAACTATATCCCGGACAAGAAGCAAGATAATCGTATTCACCGTCTTTTAGATAATAATCTCCATACTCATCCGGCGAAATCTTTTTGCCATTTCGGCTTACTGCCACCTTAGTCCCATCCAGTTTACAGTCGAAAGAAACCTGTTTCTTGGGAACATCTGAGTGTTTCTTTACCGTGATTACGTAGTCACTTGATAGATCCTCCAATCCGCTTTTTGTAGTTGACAGCTTAATATGGATAATCGTGTCACCATTCTCATTAAGAGGGATTACGTCTGTGGTGGTTAAATTATCCGCCCTTAATTCCGGACCTTTAAAACTTTGAGAAAATGAGTCGTTCCCTTCAATAGTTAACTCCGCAGAAGTATCCTCGTTCGTACCTCCTGGAGATAATCTATGCCATACCAGATTAAAAGCAATTTCTGTTGTGCTGTCAGGAAGACTCATTGAATAATGGGTTTCTGTACATAAAAACCCATAACCTAAGTCAATTTCCTTTTCCGTTCCATCATCTGCCTGCAGAACAATGTTGTCTGCCTTTAATTCCCCGTCATGTTCATCATAATACTCGCTTCCGTTTGAAGCTACTGTCTCAATATTCAGCAAGCTGGGGAGAACATCAGACGTATATAAAGCAGATACGGAAGGATATACTTTAAAAGCATATGTATAATTCGAATACCGGGTATCACCAGGTATAATAATCAATTCGGCATTTTCAAAAGTATTGTCATTGACCTTCAATTGGTTTCCTGAAAAATCAAAACTCGACCGGTCACTTGATTCGTAATAATAATCCGTTGAACCGTCCTTCCAGTAACGGAATACAACTTTAGAATCGCCGTCATAACAATTCCCTTTTAGAGGGAATGATCTGCGATTCGGTACCTCTACCATGGAACTCTGCTTCAGATCTGCATCAAATATATAAGCAGAAGAAATATCTTTGGTATATGTACCCTCCACGCCATCCCCATAATTCATCCGAATACGGTTTGTTGCCACAGGAATCGTACTGGTGCCGGTATTCTCAGGTGCGGGGCTTATGATCTTTTTGACCCTGTTTCTCTTTCCTTCAGAAACTGCACTCTTATCATAGACTTCCAATTCGATATCAGGCAGTATAGAATAGTTATTGGGTATTGTAACCGCACTAAAATTCCGTGTTAATCCGGATTCCGGGATATTATAATGTGTTACACCCGGACTTCCCATGTAGGGTTCATTAATGCAACCATCTGTCAGCACGATTGTCCCGGATTCTTCCATCTCAATTTCTAACTTGTTATCATTCCTCAGATTATACTGGTAAACCTGATATCCCTGATAAGTACTGCCATTCATTTTATACTGAAGGCGAGGAAATACTGTGCTTGTATACGAGAAACTACCCGGATTATAAACTGCAGCCATTTTGGGAACAGGAAGATACAGATTATCAAAATGAATCTCAACCGTATCCCCAACCATCAGAGGTTCATTATCTGATGTCTTATTTCTCAAGGTAACATCCAGGCCACAAGCCCTTACAACATGGTATTTGCTCATGCCATCCTTATCAATGCAGATGATATTTTTCCCATCATAAAGCCTGATCCTATATATCCCTTCCTCATCAGGCTGATATGTCGTCCATTCCGTAGTCCAGGGACCGTTTATGGAATTTCCTGTATCCGGAGGAGGAAGCACCTTAACAGTTGATCCCGCATCCGGTTTAAAACTGTATTCGGCATAGTTATTCCCGTTCTCATCAACATTGCCTGTTGGAGAAGTGATCTTTCGACTGTAGTAAACCGTATCGTATTCTGACAGACCGATACCTGTATCCAATGAAGTATTGTCAGCGCCTCCGACATTGACTACTACAATGCCTACGCAGACAGGGTCGATAGCATTATATTTTGTCAAGGCTCCCAGATAACCTACCATAATCTCGTCATAAGTGACCCGAATAATGCTCATGCCTTTCTCAACGGCCTTTATATGACCCGATTCAGACAAGTCGACAGATTCCCCATGTACCAAGGAATAATGAAAGTCCGGCTCTATAAAATAATTCCCCGCCGCTGTGTCGACAATCTGCCAAGTGCGATAGGCTTTAAGCTGGAATTCCTCTCCAACAGCCAAATCAATGGAAGAACTGCCATCTTTATTGGCATTTGTTACAATTCCATCATCATAGTAGACCCGGTCGACCGTTTTATTTACATCATACTCAACCCGATCATCATTATTGATCCCATCCGGATTCGTCAAATCATGAAAATCCGATGGATTGTCTGGGTTATTTATCTGCTCAGACCTGATCCAACCAGCCTGGGTGACCTTTCCTGGTTCACTGACCCTAAAAGAATAATGACCCCATCTTTCTTCAGAAACCTCATATATATATTTATCATATATGTGATCATCCCCTTTTCCCGATAGCCAGGTCCCTTCAACAACCGTCTCAGGCTCTATTTCAGTAAAAGGCACATAATGAATATCCCCTTCTGTGATATGCGTTGGTTTATCATAGAGTTTGCAAACGGCATTATGGTCGACAACAAAGACTATTCTTTGAGGGTTATCATCCGCATAAATATTCAATCTAGCACTTACTATTACCAACAGCATTACAGCAAAGGCAATCTTACCGATTCTTTTCACAACCATCCCTCTTCCCAATCAAAGGATGGCCGAAATCTCTCACTATCATACGAGAGATTTCAACCTAATATCCCGTTAAACGATTCCCAATTGAAAATGCCAACTCTCTATCACGGAAAGATAGCGTCAAAATTATATCCCTCAAAGTGAGCTTCTGTCGTGGCATCATATAGGCCAAAATACCAAACAACAATATCACCGGCATCCAGCTTATAAGTGGCAGCGCCAAGAGTAAGGGATGGATCCTGTTTTTGATATGAGGATCCTATGTGCTTAAAAACTCGATATTGCCAACCGTACCAGCCACTTGCTGTTTTTGTTAACGTACCTGTTTTTGTAATGGAATTAATGTAGTCGCCATTTGCAGGCGTATAGTTTGCAATATCACCTATAGCCTTCATTTTTGCCAAAGCGGTTACAGGTGTTGTATATCCATATGTTCCAGCTGTTGCTGCGACAGATGGATTAGTTACGGTGAAATTATTGGCGTCTATCGCAGTATTAGTACCATCGATGAATACTTTAACCGTAGCATTCTCACCATTCCCAGGAATAACTAATGTCAAATCCATGGTAGTTTCTAATTCCTGATCTGTATCGTACATCCATGTTGCTCTGACCGAATATGCTCCAGAAACAGCAGAAGTAGCTTTCTTTACATTTAATGTGGCATAATATTCTCCAGAGTTTGGCTCTGTTTCAGTTACTGTCGCGTTTACATCAAAATTTGAAGCGCCTCCATTTGGCCAGGACCATGACACATTACTTGCCTCAGCATATGTAAATGGTGCTGAAGTAACCCAATCATCAGCCATCTTCTTAACACTAATCGGTGTATAATCGTTTGTTGAAGTAATTTGTGTTGTGTACCCTGTATTACCAGCAAGAGTTAAATTATTAAACGTAGTTGCCGACACCGGCATCACTGTCATGGCTATTATCATCACCATAGCCATAATCGTTGCAATCAATTTTCTAATTTTCATAATCTGGACTCCTTTCATGAAAATTAAGTGTTTATGGTTTGCTTTAGAATCTGACGTCTCAGATTTTTACGTTACAAAGATTTTGGCCAAAAATCTTGTTTGTGCTTTGATAATAACATAGGCCACTTACCAGTGTCGGACATAAAGCAATCCGAAACAGGACGTTTAATAGTTTTTATTGCGTTAATTATTATCTTCTTCAGTAGTGAACAGGAATATAATAGTGGAGTTTTCGTCCATAATATCTTATAAATGTTTTCTTGCTACGGTTATATCGAATCATGTTCCTTCCTTGCTTAAACCATTCAAAGTCCGTATACTGTCTCAGCATATAATACACATCCGAGAGGTTGTATTCATCGGACTCTTGCTTGCTCTCTAGGACAATGTAATTACCAGCCGGTAGACGAACCTGAAAGAAATGCTCTGGTATATTGATGAATTCATCTACTACCGGTCCTAATATATATTCAGGTTCCCCGGGTTTTGTTCCTTCAATCCAAATACCAATCTTATCTTCCGTGCCAGGCATTTTACATTCATATTTTGTCCCAACAAGTCCCTCCGAATCATGCTGCATCCAATAGGCTGCAATCTCCGGTATCGGCATTTCTCTCCACGTGCTTTTATCCTGTTCCGGCTTTCGGAGTATAGTGCCAACCATTTTAAGTTCCTCTATCTTTTGGAAGGAGCTTTGGATCTTTCCCTGAAAACCGGATATATGCTCGGCCGGATTAAACAATTTTGATGTAACGTCCAGATAATCCCCTGGTTCGGCTCCAAAGCAGTCTACGAACTGTCTTCGGAATGTTTCCAGGTTGCGGAAATTATACTTTCTGACAATTATACTTTTGGGTTTATCCCCTTGCAGACCATTCATTTCTTCGGCTGCCTTGTATAGCCTCTTCTCCCTTATATATTCTGAAAGGGAAATCTTATGAATATCTTCAAAAGATCTTCTCAGATGTCTTTCTGAATAATTATAGAATGCCGCCATGTCCTCGATGAGCATATTGCTGGTCAGATTCTGGTCTATATAAGGAATCCATGAACGGGTACCTCTGTCATTGTAATCATGGATTGATTCATTTTGTGGCATTCCTTCATACAAGGGGAACCACAGCCTGGTATAGTTTTGGGTAAATTCCTCATAGGTATACCGCATGATGTTCCCCACTTTGTGATTGATCTTCTGCCATACCTTCATGACATAATAGACCATGGCACGATGGTTTCGAAGGGTTTCTTCCAGAGTATCACTAATCTCTATGGTGAATAGTGCATAACTGCTGCCTGGTAAGATAAGCCTCTTCATACCAGTCTCTTCATATTGCCTGACTTCTTGTTCAGGCATAATCTCATGTCCTAAAACATATAGATACTCGTCCCTTTTTTCTCCCCACCATAAACCGATTTGATCCAAGGGCCCTTTAAATTGGAAGATATCCATACAATGATCCAACGGATAGGCACAATCACTGAGTATTGTTTCCCGATCCATCGGTATTTCAGGTTTGATAATCTTCCCCAAGATGTGTCTGTCCTGAGATGTGAGAAAGTGACGGAAAAGCTTTTTTCCGTTTATATTCTCGGGTATGGGAATATCGGGTACCTCCACTCCATTCTTCCTAAACTCTGTAGGTGATACTCCAAGTTCCCTCTTAAATGCTTTATAAAAAGCATTTGGTCCCGAAAACCCATATTTTTCCGCCAATAATATTAAAGAATTCCCACCTCCTTTCAGAATCTCCTCTGCTGCCATCCTCATTCGGAGCATATTGACAAAACGCTCCCATGGATGGCCGTAATATTCCCTGAATTTTTTGACAAAATACGTAGAACTGTACTTCGTCTTCTCGCACAGAGCTTCCAGCGTAATCTCTCCCCGAAGATTCTCTACGATGTAATCCAGGGCTTTTTGCATCTGTTCGTGTCTTTGGAATTCCTTTTTTGATGTGGTGGTTTTTATACTAAAATCACCCTCCCTCTTGTCTGATCCCTGCGGTAATTCATTCCATAATATATTCCATATCAACACCTTTCCGGATATTCTTATCCGGTGGTTTGATAATGATCATTATTACCCTCGTCCACATTACAGTAAGGTAGGCCTGCTCTGGATTCGCACCGGATTCCATAATAAATACATTTGATATAAAAATCATAGCATAGGGAAATATGAATGTCACTGACATGATTATGTCCCAAACCGCCACTATTTGAGGCGTTTATTCGAATATTCTTAATAAAAATGAAAAGCTCCCCGAAACCTTCAAGTGATTATTTCCTAGGTATCGGAGAGTTACTTTTTCGACTTTGGATTATTCATATACAGGTATATAAAAATGTAGTTTTTGTTTATAATAATGTGCAAATGTCAGCTTATCTAAATTAACCCTGAACTGGTA
>JAEIGA010018713.1_pt1 | contig 10559 bp, 6 predicted proteins | sample 9270691 | NCBI WGS metagenome assembly JAEIGA01 (sample SAMN17057246, study PRJNA624740) | gut metagenome | biome: biome; isolation source: fecal sample | host: Bos grunniens | place: China: Xizang | collected 2019
CAGGCATCATATAGACAGTCATAAACTTCATTCCAGCCATCTGCGGTTGAGCCGAGCCCTGCTGCTTGTAGTTGATGTATGAGTAGATGAACATCACGATAGTCATCAACAAACAGAACAATGATATATGGTCGCCATAGAATGGAATGTTGAATGGCAAATCGAGAATACTATCGTACGATGAGAGGTCGTCGCTCCACAAGAACGACTTACCACGCAACTCGATACTTGCAGGGAAGAAGCGGAACATTGCAATAAGGATAGGCATCTGAATCAACATAGGCAAACAACCACCCATAGGACTGATGCCAGCTTTGTTGTAGAGCGACATCATCTCCTGTTGCTTCTTCATTGCGTCCTCCTGACGAGGATATTTTGCGTTCAAAGCATCAATCTCGGGCTTGATAACACGCATCTTTGCGGTTGAGAGGTAGCTCTTGTATGTAAGAGGGAAGATTACCAACTTGACGAGCAAAGTGAGGATAAAGATAATCAAACCAAACGATGCAATATACTTCTGCAAGAAGTCGAATACAGGGATAACCACCCAACGGCTGACAAATGTTGAGAATACCCAACCGAGAGGAATAATGCGCTCCATTTCGAGCGATGTGCCATTCTTGTCGGTCAGCTTCTTCAACCACGAGAACTTGTTAGGGCCAAGGTAGAACGAGAAGTCGTACTGCGATGTCTGCGGTGTGTAATCTACCGAAGATGATATTGCAAAATCCTTTATATATCCAGATTTTGCCTCTGCTGTGTTGTACGATACCTGTGGCTGACGCAAAACTGTCGAGCGGCCAATCAGTGCCGAAGAGAAGAACTGCTGCTTGAACGATACCCAATCTACCGAAGCGGCAATATCGTCTGACTTGCTCGACTCCGAAATGCCCAAATCCTCGACATCGCCCTCTCCTGGGAAGTGATATACGAGTGTGGTGTACATATTCTCGTTTTTGAAGCTACGCTCGTTCTGGTACGAACGATTGCGCCACTCTACGGCAATGCTCTTCTGATTAGCCATCATTGGAGCAAGGTCGTTGAGTCGTACCTCGAAATCAACGAGGTAGTCACGCTCTGGCTTCTGCTCGTTATAGAGGGTGTAGATATGCTCAATCGAACCCTCGCCAACAGGAAGGCGCATTGTAACAACGGTCTTGTTGCCCAACTCCTCGATAGGCAACAGCTCGAAGTTGCGATATGCAGTAGACATCTCGGTAGTGCGGAGGTCCTCCTTCAAATAGTACGACATATTGAAGTATGCCGACTCTGGGTCAAAGAGATGTACCAATTCGTTGCGCGACTCCTTTGGAGCATACTTGGTGTAATTTTTTAATGTTACATCCATAATTTGCGCTCCGAGAGTTGAAAAACGCACCTGCATTACATCGTTCTCTACAACTATCTCCTCAACCTTCTCGGCATCATCAACCAACTTTGAGGCGTTGTCGCTCTTCTTTTTGCTCTTTGTTGTACCCGATACTGCATCTTCTGCAGGGGTGTCGAGAGCTTTCGATGCCTGCTCGGCAAGTTGCTCAATCTGCGCAGCGGCCTGAGCCTCCTGCTGCTTCTTTGCTTGGTAGTTCGCATAGAACATATAACCCACGAACACCAATGTCATAAGGACAAAGCCTATAATCGTACTTTTGTTCTCTTTCATCTCCTAAAAATATAAAATTGTAGAAATATTATTTGATAAATGTTTTACTCTTGTGAATCAATCAACTTTACTCGCTCGATAGCATCTGCCATATCGCGTTTAGCCTTTTCAATCTTCTCCTTAACGGTTGCAATCATCGCCTCTGCACCCTTTGATTTTGCGAAGAAACCGATGTTGTTCTCCAAGGTTTGAATCTCCTGCTCGAGTTGCTTTACGCGATTGTATAGCTTCTCGCGCTCGGTGCGGAGTTGCTTTCCTCCTGCCTCGCGCATAGAATTAACTCTATTCTTAAATCGGTTCATTTGGTTCTCGCGGTCGGCTCCTCGCACTGTAGCAAAGAGTTTGTCGAGGACTGCCTTATACTGCTTCTGCAACTCCTCCTTATGGCGAATAGGTACGAAACCTATTTCGCTCCAACGACGCTGATACTCCTTAATTTCATCAAACGACTTGACTACAGCCTGCGCCATCTCCTCCAAGAGTGATTGCTTTGCTGCAAGGTTTGCCGAGTACTCGTTATCTATGGTAGAGAAGTGCTGCGACTTGCGCTCGAAGAACTTGTCACAAGCGACACGGAAACGCTTCCATACTGCATCTGCATACTTGCGAGCCACTGTACCCGACTTTTTCCACTCGGCTTGCAATGCCAACAACTCCTCGGTAGCCTTTGTCCAATCCTCGCGCTCGGCAATGGCCTCGGCTTGCTCACAAAGAGAGTTCTTTATCTCCAAGCTCTTTGCCATATCGTCTTTAGCCTCTGCATAGAAGGCGTGCTTTACCTCGAAGAACTTGTCGCATGCAGTGCGGAAACGGTCGTAAACTTTATTGTTATCCTTCTTTGGTGCAAAACCGATGGTGCGCCACTCTGCCTGAATTGCCTGTACGCGCTCGCTTGCCTTGTTCCACGCCTTGTGAGAGGTAGGAACCTCGGTTACAAATTTTTCAATCTCCTCGCAGAGCGCTGTTTTGCGCTCGAAGTTATGTAATTGTTCGTTCTTGATATTCTCGAAATGTTCCTGGTGACGGCGGTTTATGGTTGTTGAAGCCGTCTTGAAACGATTCCACAAGCACTCCTTATGCTCCATCGAAACGGGGCCTATCTCGCGCCACTCCTCGTGCAACTTCTGTAACTTGTGGAACGCCTCGACAATAGCTGTCGCTTCGGTCAAAGACTCGGCTTGCTCACAGAGCGAGGTTTTGGCCTCCAGATTGCGTTTCCAATCGAGGTCGCGCAACTCCTTGTTGATCTTTACATAGTCGTAGAAGTTCTCGATATGGAGATTGTATGTTTCGTACAAATCACCAACCTTTGCTTGTGGAACTTGTCCGATAGCGCGCCAACGAGACTGCAAGTCGTGAAACTTTGCAAAGGTTGTATTGAGTGCCTCCTCCGAATCCACCAACTGCTTCAACTCCTCGATAATAGCCAACTTAGCATTGTAGTTCTCCTCCTTCTCCTTGTCGGATAGGGCAGTGGCCTCATCGCGCTTGGTGCGGTAGATGCTGTATAACTCCTTGAAACGAAGCTCTGCTTCATCGGTCTGTGGCTTATACTCCGCCTCTGCGCCATTCTCCTCGAAGAAAGCCTTGCGACGAGCCTCCATATCGGCACGATGTAGTTTGTAGAATGCTACTTTCAAAGCCTCGACTTCGGTACGCAATTCGCCAGAAGGCTCCTCTAGCACCTTCTCGGCAAGACGGGCAAGTATAGCCTCTTTATCTGTTGGGGTGGTATCGCAAGTCGCAACAACCTCCTCTTTGATTTGCTCAATTTCTGTCATAACATTTTGCTCCTCTACGGGAACTTCGATAGTAGTTTTGGTAGCCATAATATGCTTCTATTTAGTTTACACTCTATACCTAATAAGGTATAACCCGACAAAGATACGAATAAAAACGGAAAACGGAAATGGAAAACGGAAAACTTTTGGTTTTTTAACTATCTTTGCCGTATGAAATTGAAGAATAGACTTTTTAGAGGGGCAGAAATGCCTGTTGGGCTGGCTGTAATACCTATCGTAGTGCTTGTTTCGATGCTTGCATTTGTGATAAAGGTTTTTGGTGCTGATGCTATCGAAGGCGGTAGCCAAATTGCATTGATTATAGCATCGTCGGTTGCTGCACTTATTGCTGTTGTGGTTTGCCGATGTAAGTGGAGTACGCTCGAGAATGCCATAGTGGATAATATTCGTACTTCGGCATCAGCAATTATTATCCTTCTGCTCATTGGTGCAATTGCCGGAACCTGGATGCTTAGTGGGGTAGTGCCTACATTGATGTATTATGGTTTGCAGATAATTCACCCGAAGGTATTCTTAGTGGTCGCTTGTCTTATATGCGCTGTTGTAGCGATAGTTACGGGTAGCTCTTGGACAACTATTGCGACTATCGGGGTTGCGCTTATGGGAGTTGGTGAGGCTCAAGGTTATTCCGAGGGTTGGGTTGCTGGCGCGATTATCTCGGGAGCCTATTTTGGCGATAAAGTTTCGGCTTTGTCAGATACTACAGTGTTGGCCTCTTCGACAGTACGAGTACCTCTATTTGAGCATATCAAATATATGACAATCACAACCATACCGTCATTTACGATAGCTCTGGCAGCTTTCCTGATAGTTAGCCTTACTCATAAATTCGATGCATCGGTTCATATTGCCGAGCTTACCTCTGCATTGCAAAATTCATTTAATATATCGGCCTGGTTGCTGCTTGTTCCGGCTGTGACATTGCTCCTGATAGCGAAGCGATTGCCTGCACTTGTAACGCTATTTTTGTCTGTTGTTATGGCGTGTGTTGCGATAGTTGTAGCACAGCCCGAAATTGCGCTTGCGATTGGTGGCGAAGAGCGCTTTTCGACCTTCCGCGCGCTAATGACAATATGCTCAACCAATACTTCAATTGATACTGGTAATGCTACTATAAATGAACTTGTTGCAACATCAGGAATGCGAGGTATGCTCGATACTATATGGCTTGTGTTGTGTGCAATGTGTTTTGGCGGTGTAATGGCGGGTAGCGGTATGCTTTCGGCCATTACAAAACTATTTGCAAAATTTGTCCATCGCACAGCAAGTATAGTAGCTTCGACACTTGCGACGGGTACGGTTGCAAATCTTCTTACAGCGGACCAATACATATCTATAATTATTACGGGCGAAACATTCCGAGACCTCTATGCAAAACGAGGTTTGGAAGGGAGACTGTTGAGCCGTTCTGTCGAGGATGCTGCAACGGTAACATCGGTGCTTGTGCCTTGGAATTCGTGCGGTATGACTCAATCGACAGTCTTGGGAGTGGCAACTTTGACCTATCTTCCATATTGCTTGTTTAATTTGATAAGCCCATTGATGTCGTTGTTGGTAGCAATCGTGGGTTATAAGATTGTTCGTAAGGAGCCAAAAGAGTAGTTTTTTGGTCTGATTGTTGTTTGGTGTGGGTTACAAACCAATACAACAAAATTATGAAAAAGATTTTACTCTCTGTTTTGGCTTTGGGTGCAACCGTAACGGTCTTTGCCCAAAGTAGTCAGGCGCCAGCCACAAATGCTATTCTTGTATCTCAAACGCGTAGTGGAGATGTCGTCACCTCTCGCTACAAAATTCCTCACAATGATGGTAAACAGGCGGAATTTGATGTGCATTATGCAATCAATCGTTCGGCCATTGTACCTTCCTATTCCGATAATACTCAGCAAATTGCAGAGCTGAAGGATTTTATGGCGCAGACCAAGGATACTACGATGCATATTTCGGCAATTCACATCGTAGGTTACGCTTCGCCAGACGGCAATACCAAACAGAACGACACTCTTGCCTCGAAACGAGCGCAGTCGCTGTATCACTACGCTGTAAACACCTATCATCCGGAACAAAAGATTGATACTCAATACAAAACTTTCGAATGGAGTGATTGCGTAGTTGTGGTGGAGAAGTCGAATATTCCTCAAAAAGAGCAGGTTCTAGCAATTCTGAACTCTACGAAACATACCGAATCTCAAAAGGAGGCGGCATTGCGCAAGATGCCAGATGCGTGGCGCTATCTTGCAACTCATATATTGCCACAGATGCGTTATGCCGATATTGAGTTTGATTATGGTGTTGATGAGTTTGTGACTCGCACTACGATTGTTCCAAAGACAGAACCTGCAAAACCCGTTCAGACTTCACAGCCTACTCAGCCGGAAGAGGTGATTGTTGATGAAGAGATGGGAATTATTATTGCTACGCCAAAACACGATGGCGATGATAAACACAAAAAACACAATAAAAAGAGGGACAAAGCGCGTGTAGTGGGCGAATACGAGGCGATTTATTGGTAAAAATCGCACAAAAACGATAAAAAAGTTCGAAAATCTTTGCACGATATTCTTTTTTTCTTATCTTTGTACCTACGAAATAACAATAAAACAAGGATAAGACTATGGCAAATTTACGATTTTTGAAGAAAGAGATCGACTATCGTCTCGAAGAGTTGGTGTTTGATTGCGACATGACCATCTATTTCCGTCCAGACAAAGAGCAGGAGATTTTCGCAATTATGCAGGAGGGTGTAGAGCTCCGCAACGAGCTTTACCACAAGGCAAACAACCCTGTTGAGCCTAAGAACGCTTCGCTCGTACGCAAGTACTACGCTGCATTCCGCAACGAGATGGTAGAGGGCTACGGCAAGTTGTTTGAAAAGTTGAGCGCTTTGCACGACTAAACCGAATAACTCGTTAGCTGATTAAAAGGCGCAATGGCTCCCATTGCGCCTTAATTTTAAAATACCCCCAAGAGTATGCGAATACTTGTAGTTGATGACGAGCTAGACATTCGTGAATTCGTAACCTATAACCTTCTGAAGGAGGGATATGAGGTCGCTTGTGCTACGAATGGTCGCGAGGCGTTGGAGGTTGCCGATAACTTTCGCCCTCATCTAATCCTTATGGATATGATGATGCCAGAGATGGACGGTCGCGAGGCTTGTCGTGCTTTGCGCGCAAATCCTGCAACAGCAAAGGCTATGATACTCTTTCTTTCGGCAGTTTGCGAGGAGGAGAGCCTTGTCGAGTGCTATGAAGCAGGCGCAGATGATTATATTACCAAGCCTGTGAGTATGAAGGTGTTGTGTTCGCGTGTTGGTGCTATTTGTAAACGAATTGAGAGTGGGGATAGGGTGGTTATATCTAAAACTTCGCGACTTGTAGAGAATCAACACGCATTCTTATCGGATAGTGGTGAGATTCGTTTGGCAGTCAAGGAGTTCGAAATATTAAAATTGTTGCTCTCCGAGCCTCGAATTTTTACTCGTGAAGAGATCTATAGCGCAGTTTGGGGTGATGGAGTTATTGTGGGCGCTCGTACGCTCGATGTTCATATCCGCCATCTGCGTAGTAAAATTGGCGATAATCACATTTCGACACACAAGGGAGTAGGGTTCTCCTACAAAGATTAAATCTCTTAAAAGGCGAAGGTTATAGAGGCGTAGAATGTGCGCGGATAGGCGTACAAATAGCGCGATGCCTGGCGATTGTATATGTATTCTCCCGCGAGTTTATATTGTTGAAGACGAGAGGATTCGTAAGCGTTATATACAATATTGGTTGAGCCAAGCAGGTTGCGTACTCCAACACGAAATACCAAGCGGCTGTGAGGGTGTTTGTCCTCGAAGCGTGGCACGGCAGATGTGCTGTAAATCTTTTTGTTTAAACGGCTTAAATATATACTTTTCGATAGCGAGAGGTCGAGTGTGAAGGCGTCTTGCAGTAGCTCTTGTGTGGTAAGTGCTGTGCGTTGCTCGGGCGAAACAGCCATTGCCAAAACCCTCTCGGTGCGCATCACTGCCGATGGCTCAATATATCTCAGACCTGCGTAGTTGGCATTTATCGTTGCCCACCAACCCTTGTTGTAGTACGAAAGCCCTGCGGTAGCAGCAATCTGTGGGGCATTTCCGAGTGTAAGCCCTTTTGTGTAGCTCTCGATATGGTCTGCAAGTATGGTGTTTGTGGTGTCGGTGTAAATCGTTATTGTAGAGTTAGTTGCATATTTGTATCTGCCGAACGAAATTGCTCCCATAGCCCGAAAATGGTCGGCAAAGCGGTACTCTGCCTCGACCTCCAATCCATAGCAGAGAGTGTTTATTCCACTATTTACGATGTCGGCATACTCGCCCGACAAATCGTCGTATAGATGTCTTACTTGTGTGTCGTTCAACTCTGCCGAGAGAAAGAGGGTGGTGCTGACAGCTAAATTTGGTTTTTGGAATGTGTAGCACACCTCGCCATTGCAGGTCGTACGCATTGTTGGGTTATCAATTGTACGATTGTTATATTGGTTCTGCAAGAACATATCTTCCTCCAGGCAAGGTGCTGCTTCGGTAGCAAGCCTTGCGCCTATAAAGTGGTTATCTGCAATGAGATAGCCTGCTTTGACGCGTAGCGAGTAGGGAGTGAATTTTAGGTGTCGCGACACTCCGAAAGAGTTGTCTGCAAAAAGCTCTTTACGATAGAATCCTCGCCTCGAAATATCGCAATATCCAATCTTCGCTGCCATATCGAGGTCGAGTTGTTCGGTTGAATATTGATATGTTGCAAATGCCGAGATATCGTGCCTACGAATGGCGTAGTCGTAACCGAAGCGGTCACCAACTTCTATATGACGGTTTGGCGCTGCAAGGTTATTTTGCAGGCAGTTGCCAAAGGTGTCATCGTCAAGTAAAAAGTAGTCCAAATCTACGATATATTCAGCACCGAGCAAATCGCGCATCTGCTTGTAGTTGCGGTAATTAGCAGTCGTTACCTCAAAACCGTATGAGATGGCGCCTTTGTCGAGTGTTGTGGTTGCTTCACCTTTGAACGCGGAGCGAATGGTGCGACGAACTCGGTCGGAAATGGCATAGACCGCCTCACCTCCATTTAGTTGGTTTGTTGCAATAAGACGGTCAAAGTCTATTTGCGTGTAGCGAGTATCGTTGTCGAGCCAAGCATCTTCAACAGCGTGGAATATATCCTCTTCGTCGTCAAAATAGCTCGGCATATAGCGATAGTTGTCGGGTTGTGGCGTTTGAGCGTCAAACCAATCGAGCGAACTATATTTCTCGATACCGGCAGTTATCGCGAATGCAAAATTCAATTTTGTTTGCTCACTAATTTTGCCCTCGTAGCCGACAAATGCCGTAGGCAGAAACTCGCGTCTGATACGCGCGTTACGCATTTTGCCATTCTGATATCCCCACGCAGGGTTGTAGAGATTATTGCCCGTCAAGCGAAATGCCTCTGCGGTTGATGCTAGGCGAGTGCTACGCATCTGCGGTTTGGCAAATAGTGCCATCGAAAGAGTGTGCCTGTTCTTCCAGCTTTTCGAGGCTATGGCATTAAACTCCAATGAGTTGCCAAATAGACCTTCTATGTGTAAATCTCTACCGGTACGAGCAGTGAGAGTTGTTGCAAGCGACCAATCTTTGCGGAGTTTCTGCGCAGTAGCAAACGAAATGGAGTAGGGCATATTACGCGACGAAAAGGCTAATCCTGCCGATGTGCGACTCTCTTTCAGGGTGTCAATCTCTAATCTTGTTTTGTCGGCAAATTTCTCTTCTTTAAGTTGTAGCGCACGAATTGCAGAATTGCCAATAAATGGCACTTCGATATTGTTGAGATATGTTTTGCGCAGGTATGCCGGCGCACCTCTTCTTGCAAAACGAACAGCCGAGAAGTTGTAGTCGAGCGCGCGAGTGGAGAAATTACGATTGAGTGTAAATTTCGCCACCTCTACCGAGTCTTTCTCGGGCGCAAGTAACTCCTCTACAGTGTCGAAACGCTTATAGTACCTAAAATCATAGAGGTCGAACTCCTGTGCGGAGAGACCTCTATAACTTATAAGAAATAGTGCAACGAGTATGTAGCGTAAGCCTCGCATTATTCGTGGAGTGCTTCCCACAACATATCCTTCAACTTGGCGATATTCAATCCCGCAACCGAAGAGATAAATATCGACTTAATGCCCTCTGGAAGGTGCGCCTTCATCTCCTCAATTAGCTCATCATCAAGCATATCGCACTTGGTAATCGCCAAAATGCGATTCTTGTCGAGAAGTTCGGGGTTGTACTGCGTAAGCTCGCCAAGCAAAATCTCGTAATCTTTCTGAATATCGTCGCTATCAGCCGGAATCATAAAGAGCAAACTCGAATTTCGCTCGATATGGCGCAAGAAACGAGTTCCCAAGCCTTTGCCTTCGTGAGCGCCCTCGATAATACCCGGAATATCGGCCATTACGAATGAGTGTCCATCACGCACCTCTACGATACCGAGGTTTGGTTCCAACGTTGTAAATGCGTAGTTCGCAATCTTTGGTTTAGCAGCAGAAACAACCGAAAGTAGGGTGCTTTTGCCTGCATTCGGAAAACCTACCAAGCCTACATCTGCCAAGACCTTCAACTCGAGGATAAATGCACCCTCTGCGCCCTCCTCGCCTGGCTGCGAATAGCGCGGAGCCTGGTTTGTAGCGGTGCGGAAGTGCCAGTTACCCAAACCTCCACGACCACCTTTAAGCAATACGAGTTGCTCGCCGTGCTCGGTTACTTCACCAACAACCTCGGTGTAGGTTTCGCCTGTCTCCTCGTCAGTGAAAATCTGCTTGGCTACCGTTCCGAGTGGTACAGGAATGATAATATCCTTTGCGTCTTTACCGTGCGAACGAGCACCAGAGCCGCACTCGCCATCTTCTGCAAATTGGTGACGCTGATATTTCAAGTGGATAAGTGTCCAATACTGACGGTCGCCCTGCAAAATAATCGAGCCACCCTTGCCACCGTCGCCACCATCGGGACCACCGAAAGCGACAAACTTCTCTCTGCGGAAGTGTGCCGAACCAGCTCCTCCGTGTCCCGAACGAGCAAATATCTTTACATAATCGACAAAATTAGAGCC
>JAEIGA010018714.1_pt1 | contig 10558 bp, 11 predicted proteins | sample 9270691 | NCBI WGS metagenome assembly JAEIGA01 (sample SAMN17057246, study PRJNA624740) | gut metagenome | biome: biome; isolation source: fecal sample | host: Bos grunniens | place: China: Xizang | collected 2019
ATCATCGCGGCAAATCTTCCCTTGCCCGCACCTATCTCAAGATACACGGGTGCGCCCTCCATATTCATAACGGAGGCAGGAGCGCTCATGGGCTCACCCTCATGCTTATAAAGAAAGCTCTGACAGACCTCAAGTCTTGATGCAGAATTTTTCTTTTTTCTCATTCTCATAATGCTACCTCAACGTGTCAAAACAGGAATTATTACAACATTTTGACAACTCTTATTTGCATTTGTTGCAAAATCACTTATTCTTCGTTAGTGCTGAACTCAGCAAGACGAAGCTCAGGATTATCCTCAAGAACCCAACGTATAGCCCACTCGCTCGTGAAAATCAAAAGATTTTTACCTCTGAAATCCTGCACCCATTTGGTGTTGTGCGAGAGCTTCAGCGTTTTGGGATCAAGTCCCTCGTTTTCTATCCACCTTATCTGCGAATACGCCATATCGCTTCGGCGCATATCGCAACCGTATTCGTTTTTAAGTCTGTACTCAAGCACCTCAAACTGAAGCACGCCGACAACGCCGACTATAACTCGCTCAAGTCCTGAATTCGGCTCAAAGAATATCTGTATAGCACCCTCTTGCGCTATCTGGTTCATTCCCTTTGCGAACTGCTTACGCTTCATAGAATCAACCTGCTCTACCATAGCAAAATGCTCGGGCGCGAAGGTGGGAATACCCTCAAATTTTATCTTCTTTCCCTTTTCACAGATAGTATCGCCGATAGCGAAAATGCCGGGGTCGAATACGCCTATAATGTCACCGGCATAAGCCTCGTCAATAACCTCTCTGTCAGACGCCATCATCTGCTGAGGCTGAGAAAGCCTGAACGCCTTGCCGCCCTGAACGTGATAGTAATCCTTGCCGCGCTCAAATTTTCCCGAGCAAATACGCATAAACGCAATTCTGTCGCGGTGTGCCTTATTCATATTCGCCTGTATTTTGAAAACAAAGGCGGTAAATCCCTCGTCAAACGGATCTACAGTTACGCCCTCGGCAACTCTCGGCAAAGGCGAGGTGGTCATTTTAAGGAAATGCTCAAGGAAAGGCTCTATGCCGAAATTGTTAAGAGCCGAGCCAAAGAATACGGGAGAAAGCTTACCGTGACGCACAGCCTCAAGATCAAAATCAAACGAAGCTCCGTCAAGAAGCTCAACCTGCTCTACAAGCTCTTCTCTCTGCTTTTCTCCGATAAGCTCGTCAAGCTTTGCGGTGTCTGTTATCTCACAGTCTATTCCGTGAATTCTGTCACGTCCTCTGTGAGAATCGCCAAAGGAAAGTATAGAACGGCGGTCTCTGTCGTACACACCCTTGAACTTCTGACCGCAGCCTATAGGCCAGTTCATAGGATACGTGCCTATACCAAACTCCCTTTCAAGCTCATCGAGAAGGTCAAAGGGGTCGCGCGCCTCGCGGTCCATTTTGTTTATAAAAGTAAAAATAGGAATATCGCGCATAGCGCAAACCTTGAAGAGCTTTCTCGTCTGCGGCTCAATACCCTTTGCCGCGTCAATAACCATAACCGCAGAGTCCGCTGCCATTAGGGTGCGGTAGGTATCCTCCGAGAAGTCCTGGTGGCCGGGCGTGTCAAGAATATTGATGCAATAGCCGTCGTATTCGAACTGCAAAACAGATGAGGTGATAGAGATACCTCTCTGCTTTTCAAGGTCCATCCAGTCCGAAACCGCGTGCTTATCGTTCTGCTTTCCCTTGACAGAGCCTGCAGACTGTATAGCTCCGCCATATAGCAAAAATTTCTCCGTCAGCGTTGTTTTTCCTGCGTCAGGGTGCGATATAATTGCAAACGTTCTGCGTCTTTTAATCTCCGATACAAAATCAGCCATTTTTGTCCTTCCGTGTGCAAAATTTTCCGGAAATTCCCCGAAACCGCACACTTCCCATTTTACTTTAATTTAACTTTAATATTCTAGCATATATAAAATATTTTGTCAAGTGCTTGGAAGTTTTTATTTTGGACATCGAAGTTTTTATCTTGAACATTCGGACTTTTTATTTTGAACATGAATTTTGAACATAAAAACCCATTCTCAACCCTAAGGCGTATAAAAATACGCGATGAGAGCGAACGGGTTTTTATATCAAAAGATGACAGTCAAAACAAGTCTATGGGAGCGCGTAAATTTATATCAAAAGATGACAGCCAAAAGCTGCAAAAATCAGTAACCGCTAATCGGTAACGATTCGTCATCCGTTCCCTTCGTTATTTTTTTAATCACAACGTAGTACGACATCTTCTCGTTTACTGTAACGAAAATACGCTCTCCGACCTTTTTTCCCATAAGTGCCGAGCCGAGAGGCGACTCCTTGCTTACGTATCCTAGAAGAGCGTTCTGGCGAAGCGTCGTCACAATTTCTATCTCCTTTTCGGCGCCCATTTTCTCGTTGAAAATCAACACCTTGTCAAAAAGTCCGACCTTGTCCTCCGCCTTGTCTATTTCAATCACCTTAGCGGTCCTTATCATATTTTCGAGGTATCTTATTCTGCCCTCGTTTTTGCGCTTCGCTCTTTTAGCTTCCTTATATTCTGCATTCTCGGAGAGGTCACCGAACTCGCGAGTACGTCTTAGCTCAGCTCCAAGCTCAGGAGCAAGCACCGTCTTGCGATAGGTTATCTCTTCTTCCATTTTCTGTATATCAACGCGTGTAAGCTCGTCGTACATATTTTTCTCCTTTTTCATATGTAAAAAACCCGCCTTCGCGACGGGTTTTTCACATACCTTCGGGACGTAGCCTTTACCAAGCTCAATTATAAAGCTTGGAGGCCGTCTCGATTTTTTCGATTATTTGTTAAGATTTTTCACAATCTCAAGAGTATCTCTTGCAATAGCAAGCTCCTCATTTGTGGGAATAACGTAAACTTTTATTGACGAATCAGGGGTAGAAATCTCAACCTCCTCGCCTCTTATCTTATTCTTAGCCTCGTCAATCTTTACGCCCATAAATGCGAGATTCTTACAAACCTCTGTTCTGTAGTGACCTGCGTTCTCACCGATACCGCCGGTGAATACGATAGCGTCAGTACCGCCCATAGAAGCGATGTAAGAGCCTACGAACTTGGTAATCTGATGCGAGTACATCTTCTCGATAAGCTGCGCTCTCTCGTCCCCTGCCTCTGCAAGCTTGCCAATCTCCTGGTTGTCACTGGTCTTCTGGGATACGCCGAGCATACCCGACTTTTTGTTCATCATCTTGTCGATGTCGTCAGCTGTGGTAATCTCGCCCTTACGCATAAGATAAGGAATGATAGCGGGGTCGATGTTACCGCATCTTGTACCCATCATAATACCTTCAAGAGGTGTTACACCCATGGAGGTGTCAAAGCACTTGCCGCCCTTAACAGCCGCAAACGATGCACCGTTACCAAGGTGACAGGTAACGATGTTGCACTCATCGGCAGGCTTGCCGAGCATAGCGATTGCTCTGCCGCTTACGTAGCGGTGAGACGTGCCGTGGAAGCCGTAACGGCGAATCTTGTACTTCTCATAGTACTCGTAGGGGATTGCGTATGTATAAACGTAATCGGGCATAGTCTGGTGGAAGCTTGTATCGAACACCGCAACCTGAGGAACGTTCATGATCTTTTCACACTCAATGATTCCCTTAAGGTTTGCAGGGTTGTGAAGAGGCGCGAGGTCGGAGCACTCCTCAACGATAGCCTTAACCTCATCGGTAATAAGAACAGAGCCGCATACCTTCTCGCCGCCGTGAACAACTCTGTGTCCTACTGCGCTGATTTCATCTACGCTCTTGATAACTCCGAGCTTCTCGTCTACAAGAGTGTCAAGAACGAGCTTGAACGCCTCTGCGTGAGTGGGAAGCGAAATTGCCGCCTTGTAATCCTCTCTGCCGGGAACCTTGAACTTGAAGCCGGACTTTCCACCGATTTCCTCACAGATACCCTTTGCGATAACAGCCTCGTTGTCCATATCTATAAGCTGGAACTTAAGAGAGGAGCTACCTGCGTTAATAACTAAAACCTTCATAACAAAAACCTTTCCTTGCGTATATTATTATTTTTATTAACCAATTTAAAAGTAAAAGATAAATCCCTACCCGTGTATTAAAAATCAAACGGGAAGCTGTAATATTCCCCTGAAAACAAGAAGATAAAGCAAAACCACTATAACGCCAACCAAAGCTCCGCATATAACCTGAAGCGGCGTATGTCCGACAAGCACCTTTAACTTGTCCGTTTTGATTTTCTCATCCTTCTCGGCAAAATATTCGTTGAACATATCTGCCATTTTGATAATAGAAATCGCCTGCTTTCCCGTCTCGCGCCTTACACCCAGAGCATCGTGCATTACAATGAAGGCGAACATCGCCGCGATAGCAAAATACGCCGAGCCAAAGCCGCCTGGCGCGCAAAAGCCGCACATCAGAGCGAGTGATACCACCGTTGCCGAATGCGCGCTGGGCATTCCGCCGTCGCCCCAAAGTCGCTCCGCGGAAAACTTCTTGTTGACAATTCCGTTCACCAGAAGCTTAAGAAGCTGTGCAACAACAGACGTAAAAATAGGAACAAGCAAAATATCATTTAAAACAAGTTCTTTAAGCGCCTCAAGAAACTCCATATTTTCACCTTCCACAAATCTTTATGTATTATTTTACCACTTTCAGATAAATTTTTCAAGGGGTAAATTAAATAACTTTTATTTTTTAATAATTTGAGCGCCTTTTATGACTTTTTTCCATAAAATTGAATAATAATCTATATAAGTAGAGATAAGCGAAACGCACGAACTATACCGTGCTGCTTTGATTTTTTATAGAGGTGAAGTGATATGATTAAAAATGTCGGAAACAAAGAGTTCTCGGTTATGGGCATCGGCGAGGTTATGCTCCGTCTATCGCCCGCACAGAAAGAACGCATTTCTCATTCCGAAACGTTTGAAAAAAAGGCGGGCGGCTCAGAGTTAAACGTTGTGTCAGGTGTATCTATGCTCGGGCTGAGAAGCGGAATTATAACCAAGCTTCCGTCTAACGAAATAGGTAAATTCGTAAAAAACAAAATCCGTTACAGCGGTACAAGCGACGATTATATAGTCTATGACAGCTCACCAAACGCGAGGCTCGGAATATACTATTACGAGAGCGGCGCGTATCCAAGGCAGTCTGTAGTATCATATGACAGAGTAGGCTCGTCATTCACCACCTTTAAATCGTATGAGCTGCCCGAAAAGATTTACCAAAAAACAGAGATTTTTCACACAAGCGGCATAACCCTTGCTCTCGATACTCAGCTGCGCGAGGAGATTTTTGAGGTTATGGAGCGCTTCAAAGACGCCGGTGCGATTATTTCCTTTGATGTCAACTACCGCGCATCTCTGTGGAGCGAGGAGGACGCCAGGGAGACGATTCTGCGTGCGCTTCCCTATGTTAACGTGCTTTTTGTGTCAGAGGAAACCTCTCGGCGTATGCTGAAAATGACGGGAACTCTTTCCGATATTCACCGCACGCTCTCCGAAAAATACCCATCCCTTGAAATTATAGCAAGCACCAAGCGCAAGCCTATTTCACCAACGAAGCACGACTTCTCCTCGCTCGTATACGACTGCAGAGAAAATCTGCATTACGAAGAGGATGCATACCGCGGAATTGAGGTGGTTGACAGAATCGGCTCCGGCGACGCGTACGTTGCGGGTGCGCTTTTTGCGCTTTTAAAATTTTCGTCGATAGAAAAAATGGCAAGCTACGGAGGAGCTATGGCGGCGCTAAAGAACACCGTCCCCGGAGACAGCGCGCAGTGCGATATCACCGACGTTGAGAGGATAATCAGAAATCACGCAAAGGGCGCAATAACAAGCGAAATGATAAGATAAAAGCGTCAAATACAAACACCGAAAAAATAAAACGCAAAAACAACAAAATAAGCAACAAAAATTTCAAAAAGTATTGAAATTAAAAGCGAAAAATGCTAAAATATATTCAGCACATATCTAACGAAACATAAGGAGTACACAGTATGGCAAAAAAGACATCTCTTACCGCAAGCTATGACTCGCTTCCTCTTCTTCTCAGAATTATTATTCAGGTTGTAGGCGGTGTTGTCGTAGGAGGCATCTGGCGTATCGTTCGCTACTTTGAAACGAAAAACGTTATAACTCTCGTTGTGGGTCTTCTTGTTACATTCACCGGTATCGGCAACGTTATCGCGTGGATAGTTGACCTTGTTACACTGATTATAAACGGAAAATACACGTTGTTTGTTGATTGATAAACAAATAAAAAAGCGCATTTTGCAAATTTTTGTTTGCAAAATGCGCTTTTTGTTTTGATTTTTTCTTTTGTTTTTATTTTCGCAGTTTGATATTGTTTATTTAAGGTCCGTTATTCTTCTTACACGGTTTGATGTTATTCCTTCTCGGTCTGATATTCTGCTTTCACAGTCTGCTGTTCTTCTTTTTGTTTTTCGTTTGGCGCATCACACGTTTTACCGGTGCAGCAGCCCGAGATACCTTCACGGTGTGATGGGCACTTATTGCCATACGGACAGCCGGCACAGCCCGAAGAACACCCCGTCTTTTTTTGCTTGACGAGATAGACAATGACTGCACCAATCAAAAGCGCAAGCACAGCCGCCACTGCTATAGTTGCGGCGTTTTGAAGCAAAAACTCGCCAAAGCTCATATCTATCCCTCCGTTTTTACCTGTTTACCAGGACTTTTTATTTTGTATTTCTTTATGTATATACTCGCTTGCGTGTTTACTTGCTTACGAATTCACGCTGTGCTTTATCGGGTACGCGTGAAATTTCGGTAGGTTTTCTGATAAGCATATACACAAAAAACGAGATAATTGCAACAGCCACAGCGCCGCCAAGGATATGCCAACCGAAATTTCCTGTAAATAGCATACCAAGCTGATAGATAACAAGAGATACCGAATACGCGAACACGCATTGATAAGCTATTGCAAAAGCCGTCCATTTTGCGCTGTTCATTTCTCTTTTTATTGCACCGAGAGCTGCCACACAGGGCGCGCACAGCAGATTGAACACAAGGAACGAGAAGGCTGTAAGACGGGTGAAGCCGCCAAAATCAAGAACGCCGAACACGGCAACAATCTCTTCCTTTGCCAAAAGCCCCATTAGCGTTGCAACAGTCGCTTTGATGCTTCCAAATCCAAGTGGCATAAAAATCCAGGAAACGAGGCTTGCAAAATATCCGAGAAGGCTTGCTTCAATAGGCAAATCGGGAGACCAGACAAAAGCGCCTTCCAAAAATCCGAGAGTTGAGCCCGCCCAGATTACAACAGATGAAACGAGTATAACAGTACCCGCTTTCTTTATAAACGACCAGCCTCGCTCCCACATCGCACCAAAAAGACTTTTGAGCGTAGGCATATGATATGCCGGAAGCTCCATAACGAAAGGCGTTGGCTCACTGATAAATGCCTTTGTCTTTTTGAGCATAATTCCCGATATGGCAATAGAGGCAACTCCTATTGCGTATGCACTTATTGCTATGAGAGCGCTGTTGTCAAAAAGCGCCGCGGCAATAAAAGCTATAACGGGCAGCTTTGCTCCGCAGGGGATAAAGTGCGTTGTCATAATAGTCATACGTCTGTCGCTCTCGTTTTCAATTGTGCGTGAAGCCATAATACCCGGAACGGTACAGCCCGAACCTACAAGCATCGGTATAAATGATTTGCCCGAAAGACCGAACTTTCTGAAAATTCTGTCCATAACGAAGGCAATACGAGACATATATCCCGATGCTTCCAAGAATCCAAGGAACAAAAACAGAACGAGCATCTGCGGCACAAATCCAAGCACCGCGCCCACACCCGCAACAATTCCGTCTACTATAAGCGAAATAAGCCAATCAGCACACCCCGCAGAAAGCAATGCTTCTTCGATAAGAACTCCGACGCCCGGTATAAAATTACCAAAAAGATACCACCCCTCGCCAAAGAGACCGTCGTTTGTAAAATCCGTAACCCACGTTCCGACCGTAGTCACGGAGATATATTAAACAATGAACATTATAAGAGCAAATATCGGAAGCGCGGCAAAGCGGTTGGTGAGTACCGTGTCGATTTTTTCAGATGTTGACATTCTTCCAAGCTTGTTCTTTTTGTAAATTCCGTCGAGGATTTTTGCTATGTAGGTGTATCTTTCGTTGGTGATGATGCTCTCCGCGTCATCGTCAAAATGCTCCTCGACATGCCTTATATCATTCTCTATATGATTTACCGTTTTTTCGTCTAGGTTAAGACTCTCAAGCACCTTTGCGTCGCGCTCGAAAATCTTGATAGCATACCATCTCTGTCTGTCTGGAGAAAGCTCGTGTACAGCCGCCTCCTCTATATGAGCGAGCGCATGCTCTACCTCTCCGGAAAATGCGTGCACAGGCACACACTTGCCGCGAGATGCCGCACTGATTGAAGCCTCTATAACCTCTTCTATGCCGATCTCCTTGAGCGCGGATATCTCAACAACAGGGCATCCAAGCGCCTTAGAGAGAGCGGGTACATTGATTTTATCTCCTCTCTTCCTTACCACGTCCATCATATTTATCGCAATAACGACGGGTATGCCTAGCTCTGTAAGCTGAGTTGTGAGATAAAGATTTCTCTCAAGATTTGTTCCGTCAACTATGTTAAGAATAACATCGGGAGTCTCATCAACCAGATAATTTCTCGCAACAACCTCCTCAAGTGTGTAAGGAGAGAGCGAATAAATTCCCGGCAGGTCGGTTATGACAACCCCCTCGCGCAAACGCAGCTTGCCCTCTTTCTTCTCGACCGTAACACCGGGCCAATTTCCGACAAATTGGTTAGAACCCGTCAACACGTTAAAAAGAGACGTTTTACCCGAATTCGGATTGCCCGCCAGGGCAATTTTCAACTCTTTCATAATGTTTACCTTTCTTGAATTATTATACAATGTCAGTTTCGTGCTTATCGCGCTCTCTTTTAAAGCTAAATTCCAATTCCGTATGTCAGTTAGCCTTTGCTAACTCAAGCGCAAAACAATACGAATGCGCCAAAAGGTGAAATTATTCCACCTCGATGGTTTCCGCATCCGATTTTCTTATCGACAGCTCATAGCCGCGAACCGTAAGCTCGATAGGATCTCCAAGAGGCGCCAGCTTGCGTATTACAACGCTTGTTCCCTTGGTAATGCCCATATCCATTATGCGACGCCTCACCGCTCCCTCGCCGTGAAGCTTGACCACCTTACAGACCTCGCCTATTTTCGCATCCTTTAAAGTACGCATCTTTTCCTCTCTTTCAGGTGAGCTTGTTGTGCGGTTTTTGCTCGCCTATTGTATGGCGGCAACCGAGTTAGCCTCTGCTAACCGCATATATAATACACGATTTTTCCAGAATTGTCAATAGTTTTTTAAGTTTTTATTGGATTTTTTTGAATTTTAGAAAGTTTTAGTCGTTAATATTGATTTTTTTGCTGTTTTGTGGTAATATATAATAAATGGAAGAAAGGAGGAATATATGAATCTTCAGGAATCTGGCGAAATGTATCTTGAAACGATTTTCGTTCTTTCAAGAGAAAAAGCAAACGTGCGCTCTATTGATATCTCGGAGTATATGGGATTTTCAAAACCCAGCGTCAGCCGCGCCGTATCGCTATTAAGGTCCGGCGGATATGTCAATATGGACAGGGACGGATACCTTACACTTACAGACGTTGGACTTGAGGTTGCCGAGAAAATATATTCCCGCCACAGCCTTCTAACCGAATTTCTAACATCTCTTGGCGTATCCGAAAAAACAGCCTCCGGTGACGCATGCAGAATTGAGCATTGCATCAGTGACGAATCATTCGAGGCAATTAAAAAACATGTTTATCTTAAATAAATAGCCGTTTTTGTAAATATTTGTTTGCAAAATTCGGCTATTTTCTTGTTTAAATCATATCTATCACTTATAAATATGAATCATTTTCCTTTTTTATTTTCAACACTTTAAACTTTATTTTTGAAATTTTGCCACACGGGATGAGAAATTTTGCAGTATTCTAGTCCTTTTTTAACCTTTAATTTATATATTTTTTAAAAAAAGTCTTTACAAAGCGCATCATTTTTGCTATAATATAATGCGTGATTTTTATTTTAAACCGTTTCAGCGGTATAAAGGAGTGAATTTTTATGAGCCGTATGGTCGGCACAATATCCAGAGGACTTCGCGCACCCATTATACGACAGGGTGACGACCTCGTTGAAATAGTAACCAATTCGGTGCTTGAGGCAGCGGAATGCGACGGCTTCGCCCTTCGCGACCGTGACATCGTTGCTATGACAGAGGCTATAGTGGCAAGAGCACAAGGAAACTACGCTACCACCAATGATATAGCTGCGGATATCCGTTCTAAATTTCCCGAGGGCGAGATTGGTGTTATATTCCCTATTCTCAGCCGTAACCGCTTCGCCGTTTGTCTTAGCGGAATAGCAAAGGGCGCGAAGAAAATTTATCTTATGCTCTCTTATCCCTCGGACGAGGTAGGCAACCACCTTATATCAATTGATGCGCTTGACGAGAAGGGTATCGACCCCTATCGCGACGTTATTGAG
>JAEIGA010018715.1_pt1 | contig 10558 bp, 12 predicted proteins | sample 9270691 | NCBI WGS metagenome assembly JAEIGA01 (sample SAMN17057246, study PRJNA624740) | gut metagenome | biome: biome; isolation source: fecal sample | host: Bos grunniens | place: China: Xizang | collected 2019
CAAAAGCAAATGCAAGTGCTGATGCTCAATGAGGACTATCTCACAGAAACTCTTTCGGGAGAAAGCAAAAAGAAATTCCTTGATTTTGTAAACGCTTGGGGTGTGGTAAATGGTGAATCCAATCTTGACAGTTTTATTATGGGTTTTTGCCTTGGCGCCAACTTCGCCTACGATGCTTTTATCTCAACCGAAACACCATTCGAGGACTTGTTAAAGGAATAAAACCAATAAAAAAAGTACAGCTGATAGAACGGAAACTCTGTCGGCTGTGCTTCTTTTTTGTTTTGGCGAAAACATCTGTATCATCTTAGCGAGCAGACTGTTTATACTCCAGCTTTCGTAAAACAGTACTCGTTAGGGGCACCCTAATACCCGTCTGCAATTTTCAAAATCGCACATTCGTAAAAATAAACCTCCTCTGGTACAATCGAAGTAGGGAAATGATTCCCACCTTTTGCGTACTGCTATCAAGGAGAACAAATATACTCCACCTTTGCTTTTACAGAATTGTTCAAGGTTTTTTAGGTAGAAATTTTTGTTGAAAAAAACTCCGTTAGAGTTTGATCTAACGGAGATTTTTCTTATAATGTTTCGATAAATTCCTTCAGTTTGTTTGCAAGGACACCGTGTCCGGCATCATTGAAGTGGAGGCCGTCTTTTGTGTATGTTTCAAACTGCTGAGGATCGTGGGGATCGATTCCCAAATCGTTGTAAAGATCCAGCACCTTGACGTCAAACTCTTTTGCAGTTTCAAGAATCGCATCAACGTAGGCGCGAAGTTCTTTGCCCGCTACACGCTTTGCCGCGTGAGTAGAAGGGAAGCGGTCGTCGATCTCGTGTCGCAAAAAACAGCGTGCAGGTGCCAAAAAGATAATGGGCTTATTGCCGTAGGTTTCGCGCAGAAAACTCATAAGGAAGTAAACACCGCCGCAGAAGGTGGAGGGGTTTGTATCTCCGATCTCACCGAAGGGAGCATCACCGTGAATATAGTCGTTTACACCGCCGTAAACGATGACCATATCGGCAGTTTTATCCATATCGTAAGCTCTTCCGCAAAAGCAAAGATCGTATCTGGGCTTTGCGCTGGGGAAAACCTGGTGTGCCAAGCGGCTTCCGCTGATGCTGTAGTTGTTCACCTGAGAAAGCTCAAGGAGTCTTGCCAAAGCGTTGTCATAGCGGTTGTTCTGATCGGATACACCGACGCCTTCGGTAATACTGTCACCCAAAAAATTCACTTTAAAACCTTTTGTGTTCATTTTGAATTCCTCCGTTAAAAAATAAAATCAATAATTAAGGCGGAGATAGATGCCGCCAATGCAACCAGAATCAAGGGTTTATCAAAAAATGCAACGATGATGGCAACCACCGTTCCCACCGTAGCCGAAAGGAGGGAACCGGTAGAATTGAAAATACTGGGAAAGGTCATGGCGCTTAAAACTGCGTAGGGCAGATAATAAAGGAGACTTTTGATAAATTTTGATTTGATTTGTGTTCGAAATACGGTGAAGGGGATCATTCGCACGAGATACGTTACCCCTGCCATCACGGCGATATATAAAATCAAATTCATAGTTCCTCCTCATCCGATACGGGAAAAAATGCGGCGCAAATCAAGGATGCGATCAACGCGCTTAAGATAATGGCAAATCCGCTGCTGATAAAGGTGAAGAGGTATTTGATCATTATGCTGATTGCTGCAGCAATGATAACTGCCAAAAGGATGGGTTTGCTTTTTCTTGCAGGGGGAGTGAAAATGGCGATAAACATTCCGTACAAAAGGATTCCCATCGCGTCGGTAAAAGCTTTGGGCAGAAGCTGACTTGCCAAAGCACCCATCAGTGTGCCGCAACTCCACCCGAAAAAGGGGAGGGTGATCAAACCCGCCATATAAGAAGGCGAGAGTTTTCCTTTTTGCGAAATGGCAACGGCAAAAACTTCGTCCGTGATGCCGAAGGAAAGCAGCATTCTCTTGGCGGTAGTGAAGCGATCGTCCAGCTTTTGAGTCAAGGAAAATCCCATCAGGGAATATCGTAGATTGATAATAAATTGCGTTACGGCAATTTCCGCCAAAGTGCCGCAAGAGGCGATGATCTCAACTCCCGCTACCTGACCCGCGGAGGTGAGGCAAGTGGCGGATATGAGCAGGGCGTGGAGCACGGGAAGCCCCAGATTCACCGCCAAAATTCCGAAACCAAAGGAGACGGAAAGATACCCGATACCAATGGGTGCGCCGTCCAAAAGCCCTTTGATGAATTTTTTACGCATAGTAAACCTCATTTTGCAAAATCTTTCAAGAGTATACCACGATTTACGAGGAAAAACAATAGATTTCGTTCCTTTTCTCTTGCAAATATAGGAGATCTTGGTTATAATGAAATCAGAGAGTTTTTTGTGACCGTATTATAGAAAAGAGGCGGGACAATGAAAGAATTTGTTTATAAGTTTTATCGCTATGGATATTTTTTGGAAGACGCAAGCGCGACGGCACCGTTCGGTGAAGAAAAGCAGCTGTGTCTTGTGATCGAGCCTCAGGAATATGAACTGAAACTCTCCGGTGAGGTGCTGCGCAAGGCGTCTTGTCCCGGATATCGGATCCAGATCACCGATTGCGGTGCGGTTCGTTTTTGTGATTACCAAAACAACTTACTTGCAGAATTGGAAGGTACGGAACGTCAGTATCCGGAGTTTGGGTTTGAGTGGACTTCGGACGCTCTGAAGGTAAGTTTCGGCCACGTAGAAACGGAGGACCGCTATCCCGATTGCGACGGGGAATCCGATCGTTGGCGCAAGGTGCGGATCGTTGAACGTAAGGCCGTATTGCTTACGGCTACCAATACCGCTACCGTAGAGTAATTTGCTGCCAATCGGACTTGTGGCAAGTCACGACGGGATGAAGAAAGAGGAAATACAATGAAACTATCGGGCATTTCAACCCCTGCCTTGATTTTGGATGCAAGCTTGTTGCGGTCAAATGCGCAGGCAATGAATCGCATTCTGGAGGGAAGTTCTTTGAAACTGCGCCCCCATTATAAATCCCATAAATGCGCTTCTCTTGCAAAATGGCAGATTGAAAACGGAGCGGTCGGAATGACTTGCGCTAAGCTCTCGGAAGCGGAGGATCTGTGCGATGCGGGAATAGAGGATATTCTGATTGCTAATCAGATTACGGATCCCGCCAAAGTGCGCAGACTCGCAGACCTTGCAAACAATTGCCGCTTGACCGTGTGTGTTGACGATGGGGAGAACGTTGCCGCTCTTTCCCGCGCCGCTCAGAATGCAGGTTCCACCGTGCATTGCCTTGTGGAATTCGATATCGGTATGGAGCGCTGCGGCGTTGTTACAAAAGAAGAGGTGCTTTCCCTTGCAGGGCAGATTGCCTCCAGCTCCAATCTTGTTTTCGACGGACTGCAAGCCTATGCAGGGCATATTTCCCACGTAGAGGATGAAAAAACGCGCAGGGAAATGACCGAAAAAAACAATGAAAAATTAAAGGAACTTCTGGCGTATCTTGCGGAAAACGGTGTTGAGGTCAAAACGGTTTCGGGCGGCAGCACGGGCACTGCAGAGATCAAAGCCATGGAAGGAATTTATACCGAGCTCCAGGCAGGCAGCTATCTGTTTATGGATGCTACTTATAAAACGCTTCAATTGCCCTTTGAAAACGCGCTGTTTGTTTTGACGACCGTAGTCAGCCAAAGAGGGAATCTTTGTGTGGTGGATGCCGGTGTTAAAACCTGCGGAGTGGATCAGGGAATGCCTGTTCCCGAAAAGGGACGCGTTGAAAAAATCGTTGCCAGTGAAGAGCATTTTCAGCTTCACGGCTTTTCCGAACAAACGAAAGTGGGGGAGAAGCTTCGCTTGATCCCCGCCCATTGCTGTTCAACCGTAAACCTCCACGATAAGATTTATCTTGTGGACGGTGAAAAGGTGATTAATAGAATTTCCGTGACCGCACGCGGCATCGGAAGATAAAACGGAGGATAAAAAAATGTATCTGATTTCCCCATTCAAAAAGCAGTATAAGGCAAATTTGCATTGCCACAGCACCCTTTCCGACGGCAAACGAACCCCGCAGCAGCTGAAGGAAATGTACAAAGGGCACGGTTATTCCATTCTTGCAATAACCGACCACGAAAATCCCAATAACCATTCCTATCTCAATGACGAGGATTTTATTACCATCACGGGTTACGAGGCGTACATCCGCCCCAATCACAAATACGACGTATACGGCAAGGAAGTGCATATCAATCTCTTTGCCCGTGACCCTGAAAATACTGCTATGGTTTGCTATAACCCCATTTATTGCAAATATCTTTCTCCCGAGAAGCAGTTGACCATTAAAAAGGTGGGCTCTCTCGCTCTTCGAAGCTTTTCCGTGGAATATATCAATCAATTTGTGAAAACCGCCAAGGAAAACGGCTATATCTGCGCCTACAATCACCCTTGGTGGTCTATGGAGGATGAAGCAACCATCCTGCAATACGAAGGCTTTTTCAGTATGGAAATGTGCAATTACAGCAGTTACCTCATTGCCCGTCTGGAATACAACGCCGCCCTTTACGATAAAATGATTTTGTCGGGAAAAAAGATTTTCTGCCATAGTACCGATGACAATCACAACGGCGCACCCGATGACTCTCCTCGTTTTGATTCCTACGGTGGCTTTACTATGATCATGCCGGAAGAATTCACCTACGATTCCATCTTTTCCGCTATGGAGCAGGGAGAGATGTATTCCTCGATGGGTCCCACGTTCAATGAGGTTTCCGTGGAAGACGGCAAGATTCATATCGAATGCTCCGAGGTGGACCGCATTATGGTCTTTTACGGTTCCAAAAAAACGAGTCGCGAATTTGCCCCCTATGGCGAAACCATCACCTCTGCCGATTTTGAAATTGATCCCCGAGCAAAATTTGTCCGCGTTTCCGTTGTGGACCGTTACGGCAGATTTGCCGATACCCGCGCATTTTCTCGCGCTGAGGTAGGTTTACCCGAAGAATAACCGTGAAAAAAGTCCCGACCGTCGGTCGGGACTTTGTTTTATGCCTCGTATTCAAATACCACCGTTTCGTGGCATTGCAGTTTCTGTACGGTTACGTGCTGACCGTGTTCGGTTTGGGTGACGGTAAGCTCTTCACCCGTCAAGGGCAAATAGGCGCGCTTGATTTTTTTGGGAATATGCAGCGTGATCTCAATGTTGAAAATGGGGAAAATATCCTCGATCACTTCCGCCTTTCCGTGATTGGTGGGAATGGCGTAAACCATATTCAGACAGTACCGATTCTGTTCGGGCTGTTCAATCATGGTTGCTCTGCCTGCGGAGCCGAGTCCTTGAATTTCAAAAGCGGGAACGTATCCCAAGGTCTTCAGCAAATGCAGGAAATAGTGGCGGTGGTACAAACTGCCGAACTGTCCGTAAATCGTTCCCAAAGGATGACAGTCATAAACGATATTTCCGTGTTTGACGGCAGAGGTGCCCATCGGCTTTTCTTTGTCGTAGGGTACGTGGCGATAATCGCAGAAAACCTTATTGCTCTTTCGGAAGAAAGAGGTGATTCTATGGGTCAGAATTTCGCCCGTAGTAGCCTGAATTCGGTGACCGCTGTAATAGCAGAGCATGGGAGCGGCGGGAAGGTTTTCATTCTCTTCTACGGTGCGGATGTAGTCACAGTCAAAGTCAGGCTCGCCCAAATAGTCTGCACCGACATCAATGAGAAATTTTCCGTCTTTTACAAGAGAAGTGCCAAAGCAGAGCAGCTTTCCGCCCCGCGCTAGAAATTCTTCCAATCTGCGGATGACTCCGTCGTCTGTCTTTGCCCCGTCAGGGAAAATAATCAGATCAAATTCCGAGAAATCCTTGTCCGCGATTTCAAAATCAATTTGAGAAGACACCAGCAAGTTGGAAAGTCCCTGGCCTTCGTTTTTCTCTCCGTGGGGGTAAAGACCAAGCTTTGCCGTGGGTTTACCACCGTAACAGTAAGGAGCGATCTTTTCCAAATATTGGTACGCTTTGCCGATATTGCGATAGGTAACAAGGTCCATCACACCGTCGGGGTGCATATGGTCACCGACCGAGCAACCCGCCCCGTATAATGCCATAGAGCAAATCTCATACCGAATGGCGTCGGGATGCTTGTATCCTCCGAATTCACCCCAGTTTAAGTGGAATTTTCCCGTCATTGCCAGAAAAGGCTTTCCGCTTTTGGCAAAGAACTTTGCTCTCATGGGCAAACGGTCGTAACCGCCCCAAGACGTGGGAAGGTCTTCCATTTCAAAATGGGTGGAATATTCGTGGTATTCGGGTCTGTCCCAAGCCGCACCGCCGCTATTGAAGAAGATGGTGCCGTCGGGATGATACTTTTTCAAAATGCTTCTGCACTTGTCCATGAAGGTCTGACGTTTGAGGGTGTAATATTTTTTGGCATTCTCTTCGTTTCGCCAGTCCAGACCCATTTCCGTCATTCCCGCTTTGCAGGAGTCGCAGTAGCAAGCGCGGTCCACCAGTACAATATCGAAAAACAAGCCGTCAAGCTTATCGAATTTTTGGCAAAGTTCCTCGGCCATTGCATAAATGTGCTGAGCCCATTCGCCATCGCTCAGACAAAGCAGCGTAAATTCCGACCATTTGGAATTTCCTTCCGTATCACGCTTTGCGTGCCATTCGGGATGCTCTGCGGCATTGGCTTCGTTGATTCCCGCGGTGATGTAAACGGGAGCGCGAACACCGATTTCTTGCGCAGCCTCAACCATTGCCTTCGTCAGGTCAAAATCCAGATTCGGATGCATCGTTCCCACCTTCGAAGGGTAATAGCAGTAGCCCATATGGCATTTTGCAAAAACGGTAATGCTGTCAAGTCCCGCTTCTTTCAGTGCCGCCTGAAAATTTTCTTTGGAAAAGTGTTTTCCGATGTTCGGGATTTGTCCGTAGGTATGAAAATCCAGATGTACTTGTCTGTAAGGAAATTGTTTCATATTCTGCCTCCACGTTTTGTTGAGGACAGTATAGCACAAAGAAGGGGCGTGTGCAAGGTTTTAATTGACTTTTTTCGATGCTTGTTTTATAATAAACCCAACTTGAAAAAGGAGAATGCGTATGAATATTTTATGTGTGGGAAACAGCTTTTCCCGCGATACCGTAGAGCATATCGGAAACATTGCCAAAAGCGCGGGAATGACGGATTTTCGCTTTGCCAATCTCTATATCGGTGGCTGCTCGATTCGTCGGCATTTTCACAACGCTAGCGAAAACCTTGCCGAGTATGCTTATACCCATACCACAAACGGTGAGTGGGTAGGGGAAACGCAAATCTCCATTGCCGACGCCTTGCAAGACGGACCTTGGGATATTATTTCCATTCAGCACGGAACGGGGGATAAAAGCCGCTATACCTCTCCCGAAAGTTACGAGGATCTTCCTGCATTGATCCAATATATCAAAGAAAAATACGGAAAACCCGTAAAAATCGCCTTTAATATGGCTTGGGTAGGCGAGCCGGAGAGAGCGCATCACGAGATCGTCTCTTATGGGGGTGATACGGAATAGATGCATCGGAACCTTACGGAATTGACCGAGAGCGTTGTTTTGCCTTTGGTTGATTTTGTTTCTCCCGCAGGTACTGCAATTCAGAATTTGCGCACCTGTCTGGATAAAAAATTGACCCGCGACGGCTTCCATCTGACAAAAGATCTCGGTCGGTATACGGCAGGGCTTACGTTTTTGAAAACCCTTCTTGATCTGGATTTGCAAAAGGTTACCTGGGCGCCCGAAGAGGTAAGCGAAGAAGAGATGCTTCTTGCCATCAAAGCAGCGGAACTTTCCGTGCAAAATCCTTACCGCGTTACCCAAATGAAATGAAAAAAACACTCCGCTGATTGCGGAGTGTTTTTGCATATTCAGACGTTTTCTACCGTCAGGATCAGCCCGTTTCTGCTTCTGGAATAGAGAATGTTTCGGGTAATTCCGGGAATGGTGTATACCTTGCTGCGGTCGATCAGGTCGGCAAAAGCGCGGTCTGCTTCGCCCTTGGTGGAAAATTTTACACTAAATTCCCCGCGTTTCTTCAATTGCGGTGTGGCAAGCGCGGATACCGCTTCAAAGGAATAACGCTGCAGCAGCAGATTGTTGTAGTTGTAGTAATTGTATTTGGTGCCACCGCAAAAGGGAACGTGAAATTCGTCGGTAATTTCGTGTGTTTTCTTTAATTCCTCGGTAGTAAGGCAAAAATAATTTCTCGTTTTGTTATCGCTTCCGTATTCGGGATGAGTGACGGAAGGGTCGTCGTGGGTCACGTCGATATGATAGAATTCGCCTTCCAATTCAATGTAATTCCAAGCGTGCCGCTCGCCGGATTTTTTGTAAAATCCCGCCGCGTATCCGCACCGATAGCCCAAGCGGTTCATAATGAGCATAAAAGCTTTCGAATACCCTGCACAAACCGCGCGATTCTGTACCAAACAGCCGTAAGCGTTGTAGCAAGAGGGATTGTCCAAATCGTATTTGGTGGTATCGATGATGTAATCGTGAACCGCCAAAACCTGCAAAAATGCCGTCGTGCACCGCTTTGCCCTTGCTACCACGGTTGCTACTGCGCTTTCAAAGACTTGCGCCATCATAGGTACGGTGGAAAGATCCATCTCGGGCGACAGATCCGCGGAAAGTGTAGCATCCTCGACAACCTGATCGACCAGCGTTGCATCGATCTCACCCTCTCCCGATAGCCAGAAAATTTCGGGGTGATCGGTGAGCATGGCTTGAAAGGCTTTCGTGATTGATTCCGTAGGGATTCCAAAGAATTGAAATCGGGTTTTGAATTCCTTGGCCTCTTTCAGTAATTTTTGATAGCAAATCTTTTCGTTTTCCGTAAGATACTCGTATTCGTTGAACATATCTTTCTCCAATGAAATCAAGATCGCAACTATCATAACAGTGTTTTTGCGTTTTTTCAAGAGAGAAGTCAAAACATCTGTTGCAAAAAGGATTTTTTTTTGCTATAATGTGCCCGAGGTGATCAGATGATTTATACGCCGAAAACAAAACTGGCGATGAAGCTTTGCTTTGATGCCCATAAGGACCAGCTGGATAAAAGCGGTTTGCCCTACGTTTTCCATCCCTTCCATCTCGCAGAGCAGATGCAGGATGAAGCGACCACCGTTGTCGCCCTTCTGCACGACGTTGCGGAGGATACGGATTTAACCTTGGAGGACCTTGCCAAATTCGGTTTTGGTGACGAGGTGATTTCCGCCCTTGCCTTGATGACGCACGCGAAGGAGGTTCCTTATATGGATTACGTTCGCGCCATTAAGCCAAATCCCATTGCCCGTGCGGTGAAATTGGCTGACTTAAAGCACAATTCCGACCTTTCCCGCTTGGATGAGGTGACGGAAAAAGCGCTGACGCGTCGAGAAAAATATCTGCAGGCGATTGCCTTGCTGGAAGAATAAGGAGAAGCGAGATGCAAGTTTTATCGATCGGAAACAGTTTTTCCGCGGATGCACAGCGGTATTTGCACCGAATCGCCCGTACGGACGGAGTGGTTCTCAATACGTGCAATCTTTATATCGGAGGCTGCTCTCTGGAAACCCATCACCGAAATATGCTCAGCGAAGAACGCGTGTACGAGCTGCAGACCAACGGCTTTTCCACAGGCTTTAAGGTTTCTGTCAAGGAGGCGCTTCTCAATCGCAAGTGGGATGTAATTACCCTACAGCAGGCGAGCCCGAACTCACCGAAATACGCAACCTATCAGCCCTTTTTGAACGTTTTGGCGGAGTACGTTCGCACCTGTCAGCCGAAAGCGAAAATTGCCTTTCACCGCACTTGGGCATACCAGCAGGAAAGCCCCAGACTCAGAGAGGTGCTCGGCTACGGTACCCATCAGGAGATGTTCCGTGATATTGTCGATGCGACGGAGCGTGCTGCGCAGGATATTTCGGCAGACCTGATTCTCCCTTCCGGCGACGTCTTTCAGGCGATGCTTGAAAAAGGGGTAGAAACCGTTCACCGTGATATGCACCACGCGCATTTAGGCGTTGGTAGATATGCCCTTGGCTTGACTTGGTATGCAGTTTTGACGGGACGCGACGTGATGAACAATACCTTTAACGATTTTGACGTCCCCATTTCTCCCGAGGAAATTCAGATTGCAAAAGAAAGTGTTATGGAAATTGCTCCCAATTTCCGAAAAAAATAAAAAAAGGAAGGTATAAACAAGCAAATGAAAAAATTGGCAAGAAAAGTTTTATCGCTCGCTATCGTTGTTTGTATGGCGTTTGTTAGTGTGATTTTTGCACCTACGCTCAAAGAGGAAACGAAAGCTTCCGCAGCAACGGTAACAAAGGTGGATAAACTAACGTTATCTGTGACGGGTATGTCTGGTACAAATTATAAAGATTGGTCGGGTAAAAAAGTGGAATCTGATGCTGTATATGCAGGAAATAGTGCTGGTGGTAACAGTTCCATTCAATTAAGATCTAGTAATAGTAATTCGGGCATTATTACAACGGCAAGCGGTGGTAAGGCAACGAAAATTACCGTGGTTTGGAATAGTAGTACGAC
>JAEIGA010018716.1_pt1 | contig 10558 bp, 6 predicted proteins | sample 9270691 | NCBI WGS metagenome assembly JAEIGA01 (sample SAMN17057246, study PRJNA624740) | gut metagenome | biome: biome; isolation source: fecal sample | host: Bos grunniens | place: China: Xizang | collected 2019
GCGTTGTGTCCGTTTTGCAATCTTCTGCAAATGGGATCCTTCAAAGCCGTATCTTTCAGAACCTGTCTCTCCTGTTGCACCGCAGTATGCATCTCCTGTTCCCGTAGTTGTTCCAGAGCCAGTACCAGCTCCAAGACCGGCTGTAGTGGATACTGTTTATGTAAGAGATACAGTTGTTCTCTACAAGGAAACAGTTGTTATGGAAAAGCAGGTGCCGGTAGAAGTTGCTCCTGTAGTGGCCACTGTCGAAAAGGTAAAGACATACCATGATACGCCTTGGATGTTCGGTCTGAAGACCAATCTTCTTGCTGATGCCATGGCCATTCCGATGGCAGGCCTTGAACTTCAGATAGGTAAACGTGTATCCCTTGATCTTCAGGGATGGTACACTAACTATAACATTTTCTGTAAGGAGGATAAGAACACCAATGTATATGGTTTCTCACCAGAAATACGATTCTGGTCAAGGGAGTGTGCTATGGAGAGAGGAAGTTTCCTCGGTGTACATGCAAATGCAGCATGGTATACTCTTCAGTGGACAGATGGTTTCCTTTATCAGAACGGAGGAGAAAACCATTATGGCTCAGATGCCGGCAGCAGCATGCCTGCATGGAGCGTAGGACTTACATACGGATACTCATTAGCTCTTGACCGCAAGGCTCATTGGGGACTTGAATTTGTCCTTGGTGTGGGTTATGGCAATTATAGCCAGAACATAGGCGCATGGAACGAAACAGATGGAAAGTGGTATATACACGAACATCAGAAAAATACTCATGTAGGAATTACACGCGCGGGTCTGAACCTCACATACAGGTTCTCGACACGTCGAGTGCATCCCGATTATTACGAAAAGAAATAGTACTGAGTAACAGTACTGAAAAGAGAATAAGATTTTTAACCAATAAATAAATGAGACGAATAAGATTAATTCCAGCAATGCTGGTCTTCTTATTGTCTGCATGTTCTGAAAGCATCATCCAACAGTGGCCTGTGGACTCTGAGGGTGAGGTGGGCTCTGTGAAGATAGAGCTGTCTCAGACTATGGACAATGAGGAAATTACGACCAGGGCAGAGAATGTTGTGGAACCGGATCTTGATGAGTTCAGAGTTGCGATTTACGCTGGCGACACCAAGATGCGTCTTTACAACGATTCGTACGCTAACACCAAAGGCAAGACAATCAAGCTTAATTCTAAAGAGCACCGTCTTGTCGCTCAGCATGGTGACTCGTTAGGATATGGTTTTAATAAGCCATATTATCTCGCAGACAAGACCTTTACGGTTGTCAAGGGTGAAAATAGAGTTGATGCTGAAGCGAAACTTTCAAATGTCAAGATAGCAGTGGTTTATGATGCCACCATATCTGACAATCACTCAGATTACTATGTTGTGGTAAAGCACAATACCTTCAAGGGTAAGAGTGTCAAGTTCACAAAGAGCGAGACACGTTGTGCTTATATGCCTGGTGGAGATTTTTCACTTGAAGTTTATGCTATGATAGATGGTGAGTGGAAGATATACAGCACTCAGGCTGGTTCATATGCGCCGAATGATTTCGTTACCTTCACAATCACAACCGATGCAAGCGAGGGTGGCTTGAGAGTCAATATCAATGTGGATACAACTACTGAGGATAAAAGTGAGACTATCTATATTCCATCTTATACACAGCCTCAGGATGCTCCTAGCATTACGCTAGCAGGTTTTGACGGAACAGGTAATGTCCATGAGTTCATCGAAGGTGTATCAGCAGGAAACAACGCAACTGCAAGCTTCCTTGCCAGAGCGTCGATTGTTCAGTGTATTCTCAGTATTGATTCGGAGTTCCTTGAGGATCTTGGAGTACCGGCAGAGGTAGACTTTGCTAATCTTTCAACAGATCTCTCAGCTACATTGAAGGCTGCCGGATTTGTTTGGGATGAGGATATGAAGACTTCCAGAACATTCTCATACATTGATTTTTCCGGGGTCATTGCTAAGATGTATGCCAATACCAAGGCTAAGGCTGAGGATGTAAATATGGCGAAATTCAATCTTAAGGTCGTTGATGGAGAGGAAGATATCGTTTTGGAAAGCTTCAATATCGTTTCCGGAGGAGTAAAACCTGTTATTGATGTCAAGGATTATAATGTATGGGCAAAAAAGATTGTCGAGCCTGTAGTAACAATCAATAAGGGTAATGTTTCTCTTGTAAAGCTTCAGTACTCTTTTGATGGAAAGTCTTGGTCAGACTTCAATGTGAAGCCTTCACAGAATTCTTATGTTCTTACATACGACTCAGTTCCTGTAAATGCAGGCACAGTATATAAGCTTAGAGCTATCTATAATGATAATTCTGAGTGTGCAAGTACAGTAGTGGATGTACGTACTGAGGATGCTGCACAGCTTGGTAACAGCGGTTTTGAAGATTATCAGCTTGTCAAGACTGACTTCACTCCTATGGGTGGTGCTTTAGGTGGTGGTACATACACCCGTAACTGGTATCTTCCATATGCTTCTGGTGAGTCTGATCCATGGTGGGCATGTAACAGCATGCAGTCAATGCCAGATGGACACACCGGTTGGAGCGTCACATGGTGTAAGAACTTCCCATCTTCTGGCTATGTGACTGATTGTCATGGCGGTAGTAAGGCTGCGATGATTTACTGTGTGAATGTCGGAGGTGATAATACTGCAAACTCTATGGGAGCCTCGTCGCAGATATACGAGGGAGAGATTTGGATCGGAACAGCTGACGGAAATGGTAATATTGCAAGTCAGGGACATGCCTTTGCAAGCCGTCCTTCACAGCTTACATTCTATTATAAGTATTCACCTAATGATGGAAGAAATTTCTACATAGATGCATGGATTAAGGATGCTGATGGAAATAACATCGCGACAGCGTCTGTAACAAACGGTCCTGCTGCGTCGTCGTGGACAAAGTATGTGCTTCCATTCAACTACACAAGCCTTACAAAGAAGGCTGCAAAGATCTATGTAAGAATCAGTTCAAGTTATGGAGACGGTGCAGTAAGCACAGGTGCGGATTTCTCTCTCGGGGCAGAGAATGTGACTGCGCATGCAGGTTGCTTCCTTAAGCTTGATGATTTTGAACTCGTTTACGAATAAGATATTATACCATGAAAAAAATACTTTTAACAATCATATCAGCAGCCGCAATATTTACAGGCTGTAATCAGGAAGTTATTCTTCAGGATGGCACAGGAAGTCTTTCTCTTGACCTCGACTGCAAGACAGACTACACTGAAGTAGAAACAAAAGCAGCAACTGATGAGGAAATCATCAATGCACTTACCATTGATATCGTTCGTCCTGCCGATAACTGGAAAGTTAAATATGCTCCGTTCAGCAGCATTAAAGGTAAGGTAGTGGAGCTTGGTTCAGGTTCCTATATCCTGACAGCTTCTTCACCAGAGAAGCTTGATGCAGCTTATGACCAGCCAATCTTCGAGGGTTCAAAAGACTTCGATATCAAGGTTGGAGAGGTAACATCTGTAAATCTTACATGTACAATCTCAAACCTCAAGGTGGATATCTATCTCTCTGAGAATTTTGTCAATGAACTTTCTGACTATACTGTAACAGTAACAAACGGAAAGGGTATTCTTACATGGACAAAGAACTCTGTATCCAACGATTTCAAGGAGAGTTCATACAATGGTAAGACTGTCTATGTAGCAAAGAAGGCTGGATATTTCACTGTAGCTCCTCTTACTGTGACAGTTGATGGTCATAGAAAGATTGATGGAACAAGCGCTTCTACAACTTATACAATCAACAATGTAGCAGCTGCCAATAATCACATCATTTCTCTTGATGCTCAGGTTATCGGTACTCTCAATGGTGTGAATATCAGCATTTCACACGATGTGAATCCGATCGATCAACCAATTGTAGTACCTGGTTTTGAGGAAACTCCTGTACCAGGTGATGAGCCTACAGAGGGTGGTGATGATAATGGTGATAATGGTGATGATAATACAGGTGATGACAATCAGGGCGGTACGGTTACACCTCCAGCCGAGTCAACAGCACCGTCACTCGTATGGGCTGCCAACCCTGATTTTGCGCCTATGACTATCAATGCATCCATGAATGCCGACATGGTGGTTATGGCTCCGAAGAAGATCAAGGATTTTAAAGTAATTGTAAACTCACCGACTATCAATGCCCAGATTGAGGGCCTTACTGCTGATGGTACAACTACAATGGACCTTATCAACGATAAGGATCTGATCGAGTTCCTTGGAGATGAGGAGGTTGCTCCTACATTGCCTACAGCAGACAGACTTTCTGAAAAGACACAGGTAGATTTCTTCCTTACTGGTTTGGTAAATATGATTACCATCCTCAGACCTGCTTCAGGTACTCAGCATCAGTTTACTTTGAGCGTTGTGGACATGGAAGGTCAGGCCTTCAGCAAGACAGTAACATTTGTAACAGAGTAATATCCATAAGATTATCATTCATATGAAAATCAGAATTTCATACATAATGATGGTCATGCTAGCGTCTTGGACAATGATTTCTTGTAACCAGGAAATCATCCAGAATGAAAGCCATGGATATCTGAGTGTGGGTCTTGTAGCTGATACCTCTGAAGAAGTGGTGTCAAAGGCTGGCGACTCAACAGAAGACCTTGTCTTTGCTCTGGATGTACTGAATACGTCCGGATCTGTAGTGACAAGCGTTGATGACCATCGTACAGTTACCGCTGAGAATCCTATTGAGCTCATGATCGGTAGCTATAGCTTGATTGCAAGAAGCGGAGAAAAGCTTAATGCAGCTTTTGATGCTCCGTACTATGAAGGCAGAAGTGCAGAAAATTTCAAGATCACTCCGAATAAGACTACTACGGTAGACCTTACCTGTACTCTGGCCAATACTAAGTTCACAGTAGCATTCCCTGAAGATTTTGGAACTGTTTTCACTGATTATGAGGTGACAGTAACTAATGGTATCGGTGAAAAGCTTACTTTCAGCAATAAGCCTGAAGCTGGAAATGTTTCGGAAGCAGGTTTCGCTTCAGCAGCATATTTTGCCGTTACAGGAAACCTTACTTGGGAGCTTTATCTTAAAAATACAGAAGGTGGTGAATATAGAGCAACACAGACCTATACTGAAGTAAAGGCTAAGCAGCACTATCATCTTGCCTTTGAAATGAAGGACCCTGAATCTGGAGAGGGTGGATTCATCATCAAAATCAACCTTGAGAATTCATGGGATGATGAGAGCCATGATCTTGTTCTTGATTTCTACAAGAAGAACATGCCTCAGATTTCTACAAATGAAGGATTCTCAGTTGAGTCAGGTGAGTCTTTCTCTATTCCTATTGGTAACAATTCTGAGAAAGTTCTTTCTTTCTCAGCACCGGAGGGATTCAGAAGTGTTCTCCTTCTTCATGAGAATTCTGTATTGACTGAAATGGGACTTCCTGAATCAGTAGAGTTTGTGGGTGCATCTTCAGCACTTCTTTCACAGCTTAGTGCAGCAGGTTTTGTTGTATCAACCACTTCGACAAAGAGCATTGCGGCATCTGCAACTGCTGTCGATTTCGATATGACCGGTTTCTTCGCAGGACTTCCTGTCGGTCAGTATGAAATGGACTTCACATTGGTGGATCAGAGAGGTAGATGTGATGTCTTTGAACTTATAGTAGAAGTGATATCAGATGTTGATGCAGAGGCAGTTGCTGCTCATACAGGTTGGGCTGCATTTGCTAAGCTTGAGGGACGCTTCTTCGATCTCTCAAAGAAGAATGATGTAACATTCCAGTATAAGAAAGCAGCTGATTCTCAGTGGACTTCTGTGAACAAGTCAAGTTTGAGCATTGATACAAAGTCAATGAAGTATTCAACTGTACTTTACAGTCTTGAACCTTCTACAACTTATGTTTTCCGCGCAGTATCTTCTGAAGATATCGAGACAAAGGAGATCACATTCTCAACATCTGGAGCTGGAACTATCCATAACCTGAACTTCGATTCATGGTCAGATAGTAATAAGTATCCTAATGCATCAGGATATAATATCTGGGATTCAGCAAACTCATCGGGCGCTACTACCACGACGACTCCATCTGATGATGCCGTCAAGGGTAAGGCAGCAAGACTTGAGTCTGTGACAGCTTTCAGTATGCTTGCGGCAGGTAATATATTCACTGGAAAATTTGTCGAGCTTGCCGGTCTTGGTGCGAAGCTTGACTGGGGAACACCATTCACATCACGCCCATTGGCACTTAGAGGATATTACAAATATTCGCCAAAGGCAATTGATAAGGTGAAGGATCCATATAAGGACCTTAAGGGTCAGATGGACCAGTCTCAGATCATCATTTTCCTTGCGGATTGGGATCAGCCGTTCCGAGTAAACACAGATGATAAGGAATTCGTTAATGTGGATACTGACAGCGGTATCATTGCGCATGCTCAGATTAATTCTTCTGAGAGCAATTCGGGCTATGTCAAGTTTACACTTCCTCTTGTGTATAGAAACAATAGAATTCCTAAGTATCTTGTAATTGCTTGTGCTTCAAGTCGCTATGGTGATTACTTTACAGGAGGAAAGGGTAGTGTGCTCTTTGTTGATGAGTTTGAGCTTATCTACGACCCTGCAGAACTTACCGATGATGAGTTCAATCAGGTATTCAGCAAGGTATCTCCTTTCTAAAAAGATATTATGAGAAGATTGATGATCATATCATTGCTGATCATGACAGCTGCCGAATGCTGGGCAGGTTCTTTAAAGGATAAGGAACCTGTCGAGCCATTCGATAGAGGGATCGGTACATCTACATCTGTCTTCGTTCCTAAAGGTACCATCAATACTGGAGTGAACTTCAATTACAGCACAATAGATCTTGGAGCTGCAGATGATGATTTTGGTTACTCTATGCTCTTTGATCTGGTAAATGGGCTTGAAGGATATATGTATACATTCGGACTCTCTCCTCAGCTCTCTTACTTCATTGCTGACAATCTCTCAGTCGGATATCGCTTTGACTATGACAGGTCTTCAGTGGATTTGGGAAATGCATCCCTTTCGATAGGCGAGGATATGGGCTTCAGTATCGCAGACTACCATATGCTCAAGCATCTCTTCAGCGGCTCTCTCACATTGAGGTATTATATGCCCATAGCGGACAGTAAGCGCTTTGCCCTTTTCGCAGAAGCGAGAGCAACTGGTGCATACGGACAGTCGAAAGCGTGGAAGGTTGATGGTGAACAGCTTTATGGTACATATCAGATAATCCGCAAAGGTGCCTTGACCTTTGTTCCTGGTGTATGTGTTTTTGCTCAGGATAATGTTGCTCTGGAGGTTGCAATCGGAATACTCGGAGTTAACTATACGCAAACCGAACAGATACGTAATCAGGTTGAACATAGTGTGATGAAGACAAGTGGTGCAAACTTCCGAATCAATCCGCTCTCCATCGAAATAGGTACATCTTTCTATTTTTACACAGGCCCGCATAGCAAAAAGGCCAAAATGAATGCGAAGAAATGAGAAGCTTGATAAGATATCTGCTTTGTCTGTTCTCAGCGCTTGTTTTTACATCATGCATTGAGAATGATCTGTCGTATCCTGTAGCCATTGCTGAATTCGTTTCTTTGGAACTTGAGGGTCAGAAGACTGTGACAATAGATAAGGAGAGTAGAAAGATTGAAGTAGTGATGGGAGAGAATGCTGATATGACGAATGTCAAAGTTCTTTCATACTCGCTTTCGGATGGTACAGAGGTTCTTGGTGGAATGCCTGAGGTTCTGGATTTCACTGATACAGTCAAACTCGAACTCAAGATATATGAGACCTTTGAATGGACCATCGTTGCTACCCAGCCTATCGAAAGATATATCAGATGTGATAATCAGATAGGAGATGCTTTTCTCGACGCAAATGCAAAAGTGGCTTATGTCTATGTGACAGAGTCGCAACCTTTGGATCAGATCAGATTTAAGGAAATAAAGCTTGAACCTGAAGGATCACAGGTGACATATACGACAGGCTTTGTATCAGAAGCCGGCATGAGTGTTCCAAAGACGGAAAGATGCTCTTTCCCTATGGTGCTTGACTGTGTCATTATCCGTTATTTCTTTGTTCAATATCAGGGACAGGAAATAAAGTGGTCTGTAAAAGTACTTCAGAAAGCCCTTACGGTTGGTATGGAGTCGGTAAATGCGTGGACATATTCGGCAGGAGTTTCAGGTGTAGCTGCAGGAGACAAGTCACCAGTATTTGAATATAGAAAAGCCTCTGATTCAGAGTGGATAAACCATAATTCAGTGACAGTTAATGGCACTAAGGTCAGAGCAGAGTTAAGCGGACTGGAGCCGGCATGTGACTATCTTGTAAGACTGACAGACGGTACAGAAGTCAGTGAGCCGATAAGCTTCCGTACATCTGCTGTGGAAGATCTCGTAAATCTCAACTTTGATTCATGGTCTGATGGAGATAAATTCCCTAATCCGGAAGGTGTCACAGTTTGGGATTCGGCAAATTCATCAGGAGCTGCAATAACAACATCGCCATCGACTGATGCTGTAAGCGGTTATGCGGCAAGACTTGAGTCTGTATCTGCCTTCGGTATGCTTGCTGCAGGAAATATCTTCACAGGAGCCTTTGCCGGACTTGCTGGATTAGGAGCTGAGCTTGATTGGGGGACACCATTCACTTCACGTCCTCTTGCTGTTAAAGGATATTATAAATACTCGCCAAAGACCATCGACAAAGTAAAAGACCCATATAAGGACCAGATGGGAAAGCCTGATCAGTGTCAGATACTTGTATTTCTTGCAGATTGGGATCAACCATTCAGAGTCAATACAAACAATAAGCAGTTTGTTGACCTCGAAAATGATCCAGGTATCATTGCCTTAGGACAAATAAACTCATCCAAGACAGATCCTTCTTATGTAAGCTTTACTATGCCATTGGTATATCGTAGCAATGCAAGGATTCCGAAATATATCGTTGTAGCTGGCGCTTCAAGTCGCTATGGAGATTATTTCACTGGAGGACGAGGAAGCGTACTGCTCTTGGATGAATTCAAACTTATTTATGACCCAGCTGAACTGACAGCAGAAGAATATGCTCAGGTGTTCAGCAAAGTGAGTCAGTATTAAAAAGATATAAGATTTTAACCAATATTATGAAAAAGTTTAATTTAAGCTTGCTTGCTGCATCTTGTCTTTTTGCAGCATGTAACACAGCCAAGATAGAGGATCCTGTTCAGTATGGAACTCTTTCTGTCGCTTTGGCAGACGAGCCTGTTGTCGAAGTTGTGACAAAGGCAGCTACAGTTCTTGATAAGAACTCAGCGGAGGCTGAGAAATATGCTGTATCTGTATATGATGAGGCTGGCACGAAGCAGGGAAGTACTGTAAGCTTCAAGGCTTTTGCCCCTGTAACACTCCCACTTGGCACTTATTACGTTACAGCAGAGAATTGTACTGAGACAGAAGCTGAAGAAGGAAACGGTCAGATGCGCCTTTATGGTCGTAGTGACAATGTAGAACTTTCCTTGAATTCTCTTGTGCAGACAGCTGAAGTAAACTGTGAGGTAGTAAATTCAAAGGTTTCTGTTGAATTTGAACCATCTTCTCTTGGAATCATTACAGATCTTAAAGTAGTACTTAAAGGTGGTACAACAGATTATCGTATGAATACTGGACTTGTAATCGAAGCACCTGAACCGATAACTGAAACATCGATAACTGAAACATCGATAACTGAAACATGGTTCAATCCATCTACCTTGAGCTATACAATTTCCGGTAAATTCAACGGTAAAGACGTTACACCAGTCACCGGTACACGAGAGCTTGCGGCTAAAGATAATATCAAACTCCTTGTAAAGGTCAATAAGGATAATGGCCAGCTTTCAGTTGCATCAATAACTGTTGATACAACAATAAATCAGGGTGAAACTATTGAGCCAGGATTTAACCCATACAATTAAACGTAAGATAACAATTAAGATTCTATACCAAATGAAAAAGACAATTATCGCAGCAGCAGCCCTTGTAGCAATGGTAAGCTGCAACAAGAACCTCATCGAGAACCCAATGCTCGACTCAAATTATGGTTACATCAACCTCGGCATCACAGCTGACACTGAGATGGTGGTGACTAAGGGAATTTCTGCGACTGATGTGGATGATATTAATACATATAACGTGGCATTGTTTGTTAAAAAAAATGATGCTTATGTTCCATATTGGAATTCGGAAAATTTTACTGATGTTACAATATCAAATGCTGGATATATTGAATATTCTCAACTTTCAGATTCAAAATATTGGAAAGTTCCTGCAGGTGAATATAAGGTAGTTGTAGAGAATAAGACCGAGGAAGAGGCTTTATATAGCAATGGCGCTATCCGAGTTTCAGGAGATGGCGAATTTATAGTGAATGCAGGATCTACTAATAGAGTGGATATAGGATGCTCTGTGATTAATTCGAAGGTAACAGTTTCAAAAACTGAAAACTTTAATAAAGCATTCAAAACATCTTCTGTATCTATCTCGGGTGGGGGTCGTACATTTGGAATGAA
>JAEIGA010018717.1_pt1 | contig 10558 bp, 8 predicted proteins | sample 9270691 | NCBI WGS metagenome assembly JAEIGA01 (sample SAMN17057246, study PRJNA624740) | gut metagenome | biome: biome; isolation source: fecal sample | host: Bos grunniens | place: China: Xizang | collected 2019
GCAGAGGCTGTTAAGGCTGTTTCAGCACCTATCTTCCAGCAGTTCAACCCATTCTATGTTGTTGCGTTGACTCCAGTATCAATGGCTATCTTCGGCTCATTGGCAAAGAAGGGCAAGGAGCCATCAGCACCACGTAAGATTGCTTACGGTATGTTGGTTGCAGCTATCGGCTTCGCTATCATGGCAGTAGGTTCTAACGGCTTGAACACTCCTAACGACCAGGCTCGTGCTATCGCAGTAAACAAGGGTGAGGCTATCGCTGAGCACATCTACGCTGCTGGCGACGACGCTGAGGCTTTGGCAACTGCCGAGAAGGAGAAGAGCGACTTCGAGGGTAAGCTCACTGAGGAGAACAAGGCTATCTTTAGTCAGGTGTTCGACGCTAAGCTAACTATCCTTGCAGGTGCATCTGTTGCTGAGGATACAGCTATCGCTGAGGCTGAGGCTGAGGAGACTACCGAGGAGGTTGCAGCTCCTGCTGAGGATACTAAGGTTGCTGAGGCTACTGCAGCTCTCGAGGCTATCAAGGCTGAGACTAAGGCTGAGACTCGCACATCACCATACTGGTTGATCTTCACTTACTTGATTCTTACATTTGCTGAGTTGTTGCTCTCGCCAATGGGTATCTCGTTCGTATCGAAGGTTGCACCTCCAAAGCTCAAGGGCTTGATGATGGGTGGTTGGTTCGTGGCTACTGCTATCGGTAACATGTTGGTTGCTGTTGGTGGTTTCCTTTGGGCTGGTCTTCCATTGTGGTCAGTATGGACAGTATTTATCGTTCTCTGCTTGCTTTCAGCATTGTTCATGTTTGTAATGATGAAGCGCTTGGAGAGCGTTACAAAGTAATCAATCAGATTGATATATTTCCTAAGAGGGTGGCCTTCGGGTTACCCTCTTTTTTGTACTATGTACAAGCATAAAAATAAAAAATCGTAAAACTTTTTTTGTTTTTTGAGTTTTCTTGACTATATTTGCATCGTCTAAATTGCAGAAATTTTATGACTCAGAGAGAACTTATTGTTGAACAAGCTGCCAAGATGTTTGTAAATCAAGGCGTTAAGGCTGTGCGTATGGACGACATTGCGCATGAACTTAGCATCTCGAAGCGAACATTGTATGAGCTCTTTGGCGACAAGGAGGAGTTGTTATACCTCTGCATCAAGCACTTTATCGAGGAGGGACGTGCTCGCCGTGAAAAGCAGATAGCCGAGATTAACAACGACCTTGAGATTATGCTCTTGTCGTTCCGTGACATGATCTCTGTTGCCCCCGTTTCGGCACGCATGCGCCGTAACATGCGTCGCTTCTACCCCTCTGTATTTAAGCGCCTCGAGGAGGAGGTACAGCAGGAGTCACGCAACGACCTTAAGCGTTGGCTTGGGAAGTGCGTTGAGAGGGGCTACATGGAGCGCACCTCTGATTGCGACTTCGTGGTAAAGTTGCTCTACGAGAGTGTGCAGGGCATCATGGTATCGGAGAACTTCGAGAACGAGGATATGATGAGCACAATATCTATGATATCATACTCGATAATGATATTTATTCGAGGCTTGTGCACCATCGAGGGCATCAAGATTATTGACAGCTGCTTTGACAAATATTTTGGCAATATTCCAGCGCCAGACACGTTATAAAAAGAGCTAAGCAAACAAGAATAAAAACAATATAAGATGAGAAAGTTTTTAGTGATGATCCTTTTGGGCGGTATGTCAATGGGCATAGCCTCAGCCCAAATGCACCTATCGCTTAATCAGGCGATAGAGATTGCACTGAGCGACAACCCTACAATCAAGGTTGCCGACCTCGAGATTGAGCGTTACGACTACGTCTACAAGCAGACTATATCGTCGCTCTACCCACAAGTAAGCGTATCGGGACAGTACTCGCTCGCCATTCGCAACCAGCAGATGGCCGAGGGCTTGTCGTTCGGTGGTAAGAACACCTTTAACGCTACAGCAAGCCTCTCACTACCACTCTTTGCTCCATCGGTATACCGCCAAATGAAGCTCACAAAGACTCAGATGGCAATGGCCGTGGAGAGTGCACGTGCCAACCGTATCGACATGGTTGCAGCTGTGCGCAGCTCGTTCTACAACGTGTTGCTTGCCGAGCAGTCGATGAAGGTACTCCAGGAGGCTTACGAGACCACTCAGCGTGTTGTTGACAACACCAAGGAGCTCTTCGAGAATGGTCTTGCTGCCGAGTACGACTACATCACAGCGCAGGTGCAGCTATCTAACCTCAAGCCACAGCTCCTGCAGGCAGAGAAGGGCATCGAGCTAACGAAGCTACAGCTCAAGATGTACCTCTCAATTCCTGAGGAGGTGGAGATAAACATCATCGGCGAGCTTGATAACTTCCGTGATAATGTGCTCATGCACACCGACTACGATGTCGACCTAAGCAAGAACACAACTATCGTAAACCTTGAGCTTCAGAGCGAGTTGCTCGACCATCAGGAGAAGCTCATTCAGACTACACGCATGCCAACAATTGCGGCCTTTGGTCAGATTTCGTATATCGGCCAGGAGCGTGTGAACCTTGGTGGCTTGCTTGGTAGCATGGCAGGTGGCGCAACCACCGAGAACCAATCTAAGTTCTGGTGGCAGTACCCTATCAACATAGGTGCTCAGATTTCAATTCCTCTCTTTGCGGGCTTCAACAAGACTAACCAGATTAAGGCTATACGCAACCAGCGTGCTCAGCTCGACGTACAGCGTGACTATGCTGAGCGTGGCGTAAAGCTCCAGGTGCAGCAGTCTATCAACACCCTACTCACTGCTCGTGAGACAATGCTCTCGAACGAGCTTACGGTAGAGCAGGCACAGAAGGCCTACGAGATTTCGTATACACGCTACTCAGCAGGTGCGGGCACCATTCTCGAGCTTAACAACTCACTCCTTACGCTCACACAGGCACAGCTTAACTACTCACAGGCAATTTACGACTACCTCTCAGCACACGCCGCATACGAGAAGGCTCTCGGCGTGGAGGCTCCTGAGCAGATGGCGACATCTGCCGAGTAGTCTACAACGATAAAAAATAAGAAAAACAGATATATTATGAAGAAGAGTTTTATTATGCTTATCGCAGCAGTGGCAATGACTGCGTGCGCATCGAACGAGACGAACAAGGAGCAGACAGCTGCTGCTGAGGCAGCTGAGGCAGCCGTATTGGTTAAGAGCGCTACGGCTGAGTTGCAGACAATCAACCTTACAGAGACCTACACCTCAGAGATTAAGCCTTACAAGGAAAACGACATCACTCCAGCCGTGGCAGGTCTTCACATCTCGCAGATTAAGGTTGACGTGGGCGACCACGTAGCAAAGGGACAGGTTATCGTGGTTATGGATCAGACAACCCTCAAGCAGCAGGAGATCAACCTCGCAACAATGCAGGACAACTACGACCGTATGTTACCAGTACACAAGGCTGGTGGCATCTCTGACCAGCAGATTGTGCAGCTCGAGAACCAGCTAAACCTTCAGAAGGAGGTTGTAGAGAACCTACGCAAGAACTCAACAATACACTCGCCACTTACTGGTGTTGTTACAGCTCGTAACTTCGAGTCTGGCGACTTGTTTGCTCAAGCGCCTATCTTGCACATCATGCAGATCAACCAGCTTAAGGTTAGAGCTAACATCTCTGAGCAGTTCTTCACAACCGTAAAGGTAGGTCAGAAGGTAACTATTGAGGTAGACCTCTTCCCTGGCGAGATCTTCGAGGGTAAGGTATCACGCATCAACCCTGCGTTGGACGCTGCAACACGCACCTTCGGCGTAGAGATTACCATTCCTAATGCCAAGGAGCGCCTTCGCCCAGGCATGTTCGCACGTGCTACATTCAACATGGGTACACGTGAGAGCGTGATGATTCCTGACCAGGCTCTTCAGAAGCAGGTGGGCTCATCTGAGCGCTACGTCTTTGTTATCAATGACGGCGTTGCTGAGTACCGCTTCGTAAAAGATGGTCGTAGAGTGGGTAACCTCATCGAGATTACTGAGGGTCTTCAGGCAGGTGAGGTGGTTGCAACAACCTCATTCACACACCTCATGACAGGCAAGAAGGTGGAGATTAAGAACGAGTAAACTCACCCGAACAATTTCCACAACCAAAGAGTACAAATATAACCTAAGAATAGAGTACAAGTATAACCTAAGAATAGACATTTAGGTATGAAAATTTATGAAACCTCCGTGCGAAAACCGATCTCGGTAGCACTTATATTCATAGGCGTCATCGTCTTTGGTCTCTTCTCGCTGAAGAACCTGGGCGTTGACCACTATCCAGATATCGAGGTGCCATACATCAGTGTTATCACGATGTATCCTGGCGGTAATGCCGAAGATATCGAGACCAACATCACCCGTGTTCTCGAGGACCAGCTCAACTCTATCGACAACCTCGACAAAATCACCTCACAGTCGAAAGACAACGTCTCTATGATTACGTTGGAGTTCGAGTATGGTTGTGATCTGACCGAAGCGGCAAACGACGTGCGAGACATCGTCAGCCGCACACAGTCAATCCTCCCCGACGACGTGGAGTACCCTACTGTCATGAAGCTATCATCGTCGATGATGCCTATCATGATGCTCTCGGTAACTGCCGATGAGAGCTATGCCGCCCTTGCCAAGATTCTCGATGACAAGATGGTTAACGACCTTAACCGTGTAAACGGTATCGGTTCGGTAGCTGTTATCGGTGCTCGTGAGCGTGAGGTGCAGGTGAATGTCGATCCTAAGAAGCTTGAGGCTTATGGCCTTACCGTAGAGTCACTTGGTCAGCTTATCGCATCGGAGAATATCAACATCCCAGCGGGTACGCTCGACCTCGGCACTCAGACCTTCAACCTAAAGACCGACCTTGAGTTTGACGACAGCCGTGAGCTTCTCGACATTGTCATCTCGAATGCTGGCGGTCGTACCGTGATGCTCAAGGATGTAGCCCAGATCGTGGATACATTGGAGGAGGCAACCATGGACGAGCGCATCAACGGTCGTCGTGGTGTGCGTATCATGATTCAGAAGCAGACAGGTGCCAACACCGTGCAGATTATCGAGGATGTGCAGAAGCGCCTCGAGAGCATCATTCCTACGCTTCCACCCGACTGTAAGGTGGAGACCATTTTCGAGTCATCACGAGAGATTAAGGATGCTATCAACTCGTTGGCAGAGACCATCATGTACGCCTTCATCTTCGTTATCTTGGTTGTGATGGTGTTCCTTGGTCGTTGGCGTGCAACGTTTATCATCTGTCTGACAATCCCGATATCGTTGATATGTGCGTTTATCTACCTCGCTGTAACGGGCTCTACGCTCAACATCATCTCGCTCTCGGCACTCTCGATTGCGATTGGTATGGTTGTAGATGATGCCATCGTAGTATTGGAGAACATCACAACACATATCGAGCGAGGCTCTAACCCTAAGGAGGCAGCTATCTACGCAACAAACGAGGTATGGCTCTCGGTTATCGCAACAACACTTGTTGTCGTGGCTGTGTTTATGCCTCTTACCATGATTCCAGGTATGGCGGGTATCCTCTTCAAGGAGCTCGGTTGGATTGTAACAATCGTGGTATGTACCTCAACAACAGCAGCTATCACGCTTACCCCAATGCTTTCAGCATATATGCTCAAGCTTGAGGGTGGCGAGCACACATACAAGGGTATCGGTATTCTCTACAAGCCTATCGACAAGGCTTTGCATTGGTTGGACAACGCCTACGAGCGTGCTTTGCGCTTCGTTGTTAAGTGGCGCAAGACAACCATCGTGGTACTCATGGCATTCTTCGGCGTGTCGCTCTTGCTCGTAAAGCAGGTGCCTACCGAGTTCTTCCCATCGTCGGATAACGCTCGTCTTACAATGGCTATCAAGGTTGAGCAGAACACCCATGTAGACCACACCGTGAAGGTAGCTCGTCAGATCGACCAGATCATCGCCGAGAAGTTCCCATTTATCCACCTTGTGTCTACCTCTGCGGGTGCTAACTCGTCGAACAACGCCTTTGCCGCAATGCAGACAACAGGCTCGCATATCATCAACTACAACCTGCGTATGCCACGTCTCTCGGATATTGAGCGTCCTACAATCTTCGAGATTGCCGACGAGTTGCGTAATGAGCTTGCCCGAATCCCTGAGATTAGAGAGTTCTCTGTAACCACTGGTGGCGGTGGTGGCCCTGGTGGTGGCGGTGGTAGCACCGTGAATGTTAAGGTCTTTGGTCACGACATGAACACTGCCCTTGCTACAGCTAAGGATCTTCGTGAGAAGCTCTCAAAGCTAAGCACCATGCGTGATGTTCAGCTCTCACGTGAGGATCTTCAGCCTGAGTTCAACGTTGTCTTCGACCGTGATAAGCTCGCTTACTATGGTCTTAACGCTGGTACTGTAGCTCAGTTTGTGCGCAACCGCATCTATGGCTACGAGTGTACTAAGTATCGTGAGGATGGCGACGAGTACAACATCGTCGTACGCTATGCCGAGCCATTTAGAGAGTCTTTGGAGGATGTTGAGAACATTACCCTCTACTCTAATACTGGCAAGGCTCTTAAGCTCCGCGACGTGGCTACTATCGTCGAGGACTTCGCCTCACCAACCATCGAGCGTGAGAACCGTCAGCGTATCATCACCGTTAAGGGTGCTCTCGGTGCGGGTGTACCTCTTGGCGAGGCTGTTGCCGAGGTTAACTCAGTGTTGGCCGACTACGAAGTACCTGCGGGCATCGACCTTGAACTTGGTGGCTCGATCGAGGATCAGGGCGAGGCATTTAGCGACATCGGCTTATTGCTTATCCTTATCATCGTCTTGGTATATATCGTGATGGCTACGCAGTTCGAGTCGTTGGCATACCCATTTATCATCATGTTCACCATTCCATTTGCGATGTCGGGTGTGTTTATCGCTTTGTGGCTAACGTCAACACCGCTCTCGCTCATTGCGCTTATCGGTGCTATCATGCTTGTAGGTATCGTAACGAAGAACGGTATCGTGATGGTGGACTACATGAACCTACTTGTTGAGCGTGGCACAAACCTCTCTGACGCTGTTATCCAGGGTGGTAAGAGCCGTCTTCGTCCTGTGCTCATGACCTCGTTCACCACAGTACTCGGTATGGTGCCTATGGCTATGGGTATCGGCGAGGGCTCCGAGATATGGCAGCCTATGGGTGTGTCGGTTGTAGGTGGTCTTGTGGTATCTACAATCCTTACTCTCTTCATCGTTCCTGCGCTATACGCTATGATGGAGGGACGCAAGGAGCGCAAGGCACAGCGTAAGGCTGCACGCCGCCAGGTTGAGGAGGAGTTTATCCGCCGTAAGAAGCTTGAGGCACAGCAGAATAATCAGTAATCAGTTAACTTAGTGGTTGAATAAAATGATTTAGTTTTAGGCTTGCGAAGCTCGAAAAAGCGGAGTTTACTAAAGTGTAAATGAGTATTTTCGAGCGAGCGTAACGACAAAATAAACATTTTATTCAACCACCCCACTATACAGCAGACATATTATGAAAGCATTTTTTATATCATATAACCAGGCCCTTACAGACCGTATCAACAAGATGCTCGATGACAATGGTGTTCGTGGTTTCACACGCTGGGCACTAACCGAGGGCCGTGGCACAAATAGTGGCGAGCCACACTACGGCACCCACGCATGGCCATCAATGAACTCATCTATCTTGGCTATTGTCGAGGACGAGAAGATTCCTGTGTTGCTCAATGAGCTACGAGAGATCGACTCGCTTACCGAGCAGCAGGGCTCACGAGCCTTTGTTTGGGACATTACAGCGATGATGTAACAAAAAAGGAGATGACTAAAAATAAAATTAGTCATCTCTCTTAGTTTTAGAGGTTGAATAAAAAGATGTAGTTTTAGGCTTGCGAAGCCCGAAAAACCGCAGTTTACTTAGGCGTAAATGAGGATTTTGAGGGCGAGCGTAACGCAGAAATAGACTTTTTATTCAGCCTCTTTTCTTATTCTGTAAAACACTACTTCATTAGTGGCGAGTCGGGTTCACGTGCCATAACAGCATAGAAGAGTCGGTCGACCAAGCCTGGGAAAAACTTCTTGAGGAGATGCGTAGCACGCCCCTCCCACTCCATAAGACATAGGCGCTTACGACGCTTGATGCCTCTTGCCACAAGGTGCGCCACCTGCTCGGGAGTCATCATCTTAGCCTCGTCACGAGGTGTCTCACCTTGCACACTACCATCTGCCGTGAGTGCCGAGAAGCGCACGTTTGAGGCGGTAAATCCTGGACATGCCGTCATCACATGTACCCCCTTTTTCAGGTTCTCGATACGTATGGTGTCGAGGAATCCCGTCATAGCATACTTCGATGCTGAATATCCCGTGCGTCCAGGGAGTCCGTGAATGCCTGCCACCGATGATATTCCCACAAGTGAGCCACGTGACTGTTGCAAATATGGCAGTGCATATTTAGTGCAATTTACCGTACCCCAAAAGTTTACGTCCATCAAGCGGTGTAGAACCTTAAGATCGCAATCATCAAACAAGGCACGCATTGACAAGCCAGCATTACATATCATAATGTCGATTTTGCCGAAGCTCTCAACAGCAACCTCCACGAGGTGCTTGCACTCCTCCTCTTTTGTTACGTCACACACAACGCAGACCACACTACCGCCCTGGGCCTCAATGTTTTGAGCTATGCGCTCAAGCTCCTCACGGCGACGGGCGGCCATCACGATCTTTGCTCCCATCTTCGAATACTCACGAGCCATAGCCTCGCCAATACCCGATGATGCACCCGTGACAACAATGACCTTATCTTGCAAAAATTTTCTCATACAAACCTATTCAATCTTAACCGTTAGCCCATCGTAGGCAAACTGCACACCCTCAGGTAGCTGTGCTTGAGCCTGAGCATGAAGACCTATCTCGTGCGACATGTGAGTCAAAAATGCCTGCTTAGGGGCAACTCTTCTGATTATCTCCAGCGCCTGACCTACCGAGAAGTGCGAGCTATGCTCTGTCCAGCGCAACGAGTTGATAACCAAGCACTCTACACCCTTCAACTTGCGTAACTCAGCCTCGCTTATTGCGTCAAAGTCCGTGAGATAGGCGAGCTTGCCTATGCGATAACCAAAGACCTTGAAGCGGTCGGAGTGGCGCCCCTCAATAGGCACTATATCGACACCCTTAACCACAAAACCGCTATCCGACTTAATGGTGTGCAGCTCTATAACGGGCACACCTCTGTATTTATTTTGTGCAAAAGCGTAATCGAAATCCTTAGTTATAGTTGTGATTGTAGGCTCGTTGCCGTAGATGTGCATCGAGCGTATAATGGGAAAATCAACAAAGTTAAAGGCACGCACATCATCAATGCCCGCCGTATGGTCTTTGTGCTCGTGCGTAAGGAGTATGGCATCGAGGTAGCGCACGCCCTCACGAAGCATCTGCTGTCGAAAGTCGGGGCCTGCGTCGATGACAAAGCGCACACCACCAACCTCGACCATTGCTGAGGTGCGCAGACGCTTATCACGACTATCCGCTGACCTGCAAACGTCACACTCGCAGCCTATTACGGGCACACCCTGCGATGTTCCCGTGCCCAAGAATGTTAGCTTTATTGTCGCCATACCTCACTATTTTTGTGCTTCCGAAGCCTCGATTTGTGCCTCGTAGGCCTTTATCTGGTTGCGTGCTGAACGTGGGTGAAACATCTCGGCGAGTATCACTATAGCAATTACGATAATTGCCGCCACTACATATCCCCAGCGAATAGGCTGTGGAGCGCCCTCAGGGGTGTGATTCTGGTTATTTGCGTTGTTCTCCATAGTGACAAAGATACGAAATTTGTTTGGATTTTTAATAACTTAGACTATCTTTGTAAAAACAAAAAGCACAAAACAATGGATTCAATACTAAGTGTTCAGCATGTGACCAAGAGCTATACAGGTCACGTTGCCTTGGACGATGTGTCGTTGGAGGTGCCTCGAGGCTCGGTATATGGCTTGCTGGGCCCCAATGGCGCAGGCAAGACAACGCTCATACGTGTAATCAACCGCATAACCCTCGCCGACCAAGGACGAGTGATGCTCGACGGCAAGGAGATATCGGTCGATGATATCTTCAACATCGGCTATATGCCAGAGGAGCGAGGACTATACAAGAAGATGCGTGTTGGCGAGCAGGCGATATTCTTTGCTCGCCTTAAAGGTCTTGACAAAAGAGATGCCGAGAAGCGTCTACGCCACTGGTTTGAGCGCCTCGACATTTCTGATTGGTGGACGAGAAAGGTCGAAGACCTATCGAAGGGCATGGCGCAGAAGGTGCAGTTTATATCTACTGTGCTACATGAGCCTAAGCTCCTTATATTTGACGAGCCATTCTCGGGCTTCGATCCAATAAATGCCAACTTGCTCAAGGAGGAGATTCTCGGTTTGCGTGATAGGGGTGCTACAATCATCTTCTCGACACACAACATGGCATCTGTCGAGGAGATATGCGACCACATAACACTTATCAACAAGTCACGCAACATTCTCTCAGGCCCTGTTGAGCAGATACGTCGCACGGCGGGTGGCAAC
>JAEIGA010018718.1_pt1 | contig 10557 bp, 17 predicted proteins | sample 9270691 | NCBI WGS metagenome assembly JAEIGA01 (sample SAMN17057246, study PRJNA624740) | gut metagenome | biome: biome; isolation source: fecal sample | host: Bos grunniens | place: China: Xizang | collected 2019
CTTGACCATTTTTATCATAGATAGCAGTTTGACCAGGAAGTGCCATTCCATTATACATCACCTGACCAGTAGCTGGATTCACAGTATATTGGCTATTTTGTACAAACGAATCACTAGATCCACCTACACCAAACACGCCACCTTGAAAATTCTTTCCAGCAACATCCTCACCAAGCGCAAGCTTAATCAGAATCTGACCAGGAGTTAAATTGTAGGTGTTATATATCTCTTTAGCGATATCATCAGCCCATTGCTCATAGTATTTCATAAGCTCTGCTGAATCGCTTGCTTTTACGTTATCAGAAACAGCACGATATAGCGATTGTTGCTGATAATACCTTTTTTCTTTTACAATTCTTGCTTTGCTTCCAAGCTCAGCAATAAACGCATCAGAAGCCCACAAATAGAGAAAATCTATCGGACACTTCTTGATATCTGCTAATGTTGTTTTTGCCATATATTAATTATTATTTAATGATCCAAACACTATTAAACCTAACCCAGCCAAAGCAGCTAGCAACACACCCTTATTCTTTGCATTAGAAGTAAAATCAGTTGGAGCTGGCGCACTATCTTCTAGCTCAGTAAATGTTGGAGCTGTGTACTTTGCCACTTTAACATTTTGTGCATAAGAAATAACACCACTAATAATCGCGGTTACTAATGTTATAATCGCGGTAATAATGGCTGCTACAGCCATAGATACTGGTTCACCAATACCCTCTCGTTTACCAGATCTAATATCATATAAAACCTGCTCTACAGGAACACCGAAATCCCTCTCAATACCAGAACGAATAATCTGCAATAATTCTGCTTCGCTTCCAAAATTTCGACTGGTAAACAATTCGCGCACATATTGATATGTTTTTATCTGACCTTTGCGCTTCTTGTAAATAACAGCATTATACTTCGATAAATCACTATCTGGAATAAACGTATATAGGAAGTATGCAGCACAACCACCATCACTTGCCCCACCAAGATACTTTCGCAATTCTTCATTTTGCTGCCATCCTGCATTTTCCAAATTACGTGTAACTTGATCCGATAAAGAAGATCCACCAACGCCACTACAAGCGTATATTTTTAACCCTTTACTCATAACAATATGAAATCTTTTTTTCTTTTATAAGGCCTTGCGAAGTTGTATAAAATCACACCATCTACATCCTTTTCGCAAGCATCCAAAATTATCTCATTTCCATTTTCATCAATGGCCACTGGAAACACATGTGTATATTGCTTTCCGCCATCATAATTCACAAATCGGATGATATGCTCTATGCCCATGCAGTGCAAACAACAAGCTATAAACATTGTCAAACTTTTACAATCACCACAACCATCAGCTAGTAGCCTTGCTGGAGATTTTATATATTGCATGCCTGCATCATCGAGCCTATACACCACATTATCACACAGATAGGAAAATACAGCTTCGCACCTTTCATCCACACTACCTACAAGACCACTGACCAATTCCATCGGCTGATTTTTCCACTTATGGTAACACGCCAACTCATTCTCAATCACATCGCCATTTAATCCAACCTCAACTAGTAACGTATTCTTTCCATCACTCTGCATCATAACATCTTCTGTATCTCATTCCAGGTAAACACCCTATTAAACTTCAATCCTACTGGCCACTGCTCACCTACTACCACTTCACCTACCAACTCAAACGAAAGGCTCGTTACATCGCCTGTTTGTATATTTTCCCAGAGTGCTGCTAGCGATTCTTGAAAATAAATATCAACATTCAGATCTTGTTTTACAAAACTATTAGATCTGATACGCTTATTTACTAGTTGTGATATACTAGCGACTACCTGGCCATTACAAACCAACACGCCCGAAATACTACGAACTAACACACCAGCAATCGTACTATTAGCTAACCAACCGACTACTTTCAACGGAATAAGATTAGGAGTGATCACGCCATTCAGATAAACAGCTTCCACACCATACGCTATCTTCTGCCTAGTAAATAGAGCAACCGCTAGCGCGCCACCTAATATCCATCCACCTATTTTTTGTAATCTATTCATTTTCAATTATTATCATATTGTTGCCAATGCGATGGGTTCTTTTTCTGCTGGCTTTCGCTAGCAGCATTGTAACCCACTTTATTTCCAACAGTCCACACAGCAGATTTCCATCTAAACGAACCTGGTACACCTAACACATGGCACTCCTCATCCTCGCCTGCATTGTGCATCCAGAGATAATCAATATCCAATTCTACTGGCATATCATAAGCTGGAATAAAAGTATCAGAACGCATAAACGAACTATCACGATCGTCAGCAAGCATATTAATCTTTCGCTTAATCTCCACATAGCTCTGAATAGCAATTCCATTTCGAGCATATAGCCTAAAGCTAACTGTCTTACCAGCTGGTATCTTAATGCTATTGATATTTGCTGGAATCAATTTATAACTTTCGACACCGCAAATCCAAAGCTTAGCACGAAAATCTCCAATAGTAACAGATCCCTCGCTTAGGTTTGTACAATTCAATATGATTTCATTTTGATTAAGAGTATGGCCACCGCAATTCATTGTAGCTGTAAACACAACAGGAGATTGATACAAACCATTATTTGGATTTAACTCATTCTCCAAAGCTTCATTATCTTTCAGCAACTGATCAACATACTCCTGATGCTGCTTCCGTTCTGCATCAAATTCTTTCTCTTTTTTGCTAAAGAAATAAACGGCCATACCAGCCGCCATTGCACCTATAATTTTAGTAATATTCATATCAATTATTTTTCGGTGCAAAGGTACTGCTATATCGCGCACGTTATACGCCACATACGCGCCACATACGCGCCACATACGCACAAGACAAAAAAAATAGTGCCGATTCTCCCGAACCAGCACTACCAATTAATAACCTTAAATCTAATACCATGAAAAACACACAGCTCTTGACTAGAGCTTTCTCACTAAATTATCTCCAAAATAATCGATCACTTGTTGCTTAGTGAGCGATTGATTTTTACTCAATCCCAAAACCTTTCTCAAAGGAGCTACTCGCCTTGTAGCGGTTCTAACAGAACAACACAGCGCATCTGCTATCTGCTCCATACACACATAAGGTGAAAAAATAGGCGTACTCATAAGTTTTTTTTTATCTAATCCCATGCAAAGGTAATGCCATTCTATTACAATATCCAAATTATTGCACGAATTAGGCAATAAAAATGTCTAATTGTACTCCACAATACATCTTATTAGGTTATTTGCAAGTTATTTGCAAGTTGTTTGGTAATTACTTTCGCGCGCATACGCGCGATATACGCGCGCATAAAATATATGGTATATACATACTACAGACTTTTTTGGGACAAAATTGGGACAGATTAGGACAAAATTGGGACAGATTTCCTTGCATATTTCAAAAATAAGGAAATGATCCGAAAATTTCCTTATTTTACCAAATAGGGTAAATCTTAATAAAATGCACTTTTTCGGCCATTCGCACGATTTTTTGCATATATACCCTATTATAGTAAATTAAAAAATCCTGTTACAATTGTTACATTTGCTTTTTTCCTCTATAACTTACTGATTGATAGGAAAGTGCGATGTAACAAAAAAAACGATTATTGTTACATTTCTGTTACATTCCTGTTACATTTTAGGTTTATCATGGGGAAAAAGTGTAACAAAGTGTAACAAAGTGTAACAAAACGCAATTTTCTTGTTACACTTTAGTTTATTGGTTTTCAGTTAGTTATAACGATTTTTTGATAGTGTAACAATTGTAACAGCTTTTTTTGAAATACTTTTTACACATATTTTATATAAAAAAAGCAACCAACTCTTTCGAATTGATCGCCTTATAAAAATTCACGAAATCTTAATTATTGAGACTTTTTTATATTTTATTGATTTTGAAATAAAAAATCATCTGTAAAATATCCTTTAATTTCCATAATAATAAATTTAATTGGTTAATATATATCGGGTTTGTTATCAGATTCTGGCATAGTGATCTCCTGTTGTTGGCTTTCTGTTTTGTTCTCTGTGGCCATTGATTTAGGCACATGGAACACGCTCATATACTCCTCATCATTCAGGAACTGATGGGCATAGAAGATATATGGCCTACCATTTCCATAGATCACATGCTTACTGACAGTGTCACTATCCTTTTCATTCTCGACCACTACACTACTAATAACAGGGAACTTGAAGCGTTTACTTTTTCCACCCTCATACTTTTGCACGTTCATGTTTTCCTCGACCATTCTACGCAAGTCCTCTACATCATAGTTGCCAAATTTCCGATCAGTCATGGCTATAGCTTCCTGGAACTTGTCAATAGTGGTTAGCAAACTTTGCATACCAAAGTCGATAAACCACTGTTTCAGCCACTCACGCATCTTGCGCTCAGCTCTTGGGCGTTGTGCTTCCAGCAGCTCATCTAGCCACTTGGTGCGTAACATCTCTGGCTTGAAGTACATACGATCCAGCTTAGTTTTATCCTCTGGATTGAAATACATCTCTCGATCATTCAGATATGCTAGGAAAGAACTCATCTCTTCCTCGAATAGTGGAAGCACATTACCAATCTTTTTATCTGCCTGGAATACAGGTATCTTTCTCACCCAAAAGCGTACTTCCTCGCTACTAGCATAGATAAAACGCCTTTCGTTGTTAGAACACAAGATATACTTGGTATAGTTATCCACCATCTCAGCATCTACACCTTTTCCCTCGCGTGGCAACTTTTTGGCGGTACTCCACATCTTGAGCTTTTCGGTAAACTCCTTATTGTCTGCTAGCGAAGTTTCATCTACACCTACAATCAATCTACCAGTTACCAGGGTGTTAAACTTACTTGTTACCTGGTCATTACCCACAATCACTGTGTTATCGCCAAACATCACGCGCATCAAGTCCAGGAAACTAGTCTTACCAGTTCCGCGTTCGGTACTCACCAAACACAAGATAGGTAGGTTCTGAGTAGGTTGCTGATATAGCAGCTGCACATAATCCATACCCAACTCATACTGACTGTCTGAATCATATCCCGCATCACCTTTCTTGAGTCCTCTACCATAGTTGTCTTTGCCGAAGATATGCTCCATGGTGCTGCGTATGGTTTTCCATCCGATCTTGCGCAAGTCATCTGCACTTGGTTGGTGTGGGATAGGGTTGTACATATTGTAGAATGATCCAATCACTTTTTGGTAGTTCTCATGGCTTGGCACGTTCACAAATCCCTCGTACCTGGTTAGCTTGCCAAGTACATCCTTTCCAAAGTCATCTATGATATTCTGCCTACTCCATTTGGTTAGTTCTGATACGTATATGGTGTTACCATTAGCATCTTTTCCTATAGTTGGCCTACGAACTTCCTTATACCATCCCTGCCCTATACGCTTGAGTGATAGCATGGACTGGCTCATTAGCTCATCCAACTTCTTATCAAAGGTATTCCACTTATATACTGTTCCACAGAAGATAAACTTGTGTGTGCCGATTTCAGCTTTATGTTTGTTGTAGAATGATGTTGGCGAATCAATGAAAAAGCGTTTATCGAGTGAAGCGCGCTCTTTATTGAGGTTGCAGATGTTGAAGTAGCTGGTAATTAGTTCTGGGTGTTTTAGATCGTAGATTATGCGCTCGGCTTCTTGTGGGTGTGCCACAAGTAGGTCATCTAGCCCTTTTGGTTCCTCTGGTATTCCCTGGCTATTTACATACGACCAGTATAGTTCTACATTATGTAGTTCTGGCTTATATACATGGAAAAATTTAGTGACAGTGTTTCGGAAGTTTCGTGGGCGTTCGCACGCATCTTTAGGGCTATTCTCGATATTCTCCAGGAGCGATTTGCTGATATCCAAACAATCGCCATCGTGCAAGAAGATTACTTTTTTCACCTTGCAATCAATGATCACGCGCTTAATATCGCGGTGTATTCCACCTGTAGAGGTGTCTGTAAACATGGTAATACCACCAATACCTATTACATCGCCACCACACATACAGGCCTTAAACGCCTTGAAAAATCCCTCTGTAATAACCAGGGTATCTATTTCCTCGCGCCTTTCCCACTTCTCCAGTAGCTGTATTGGGATATAGGGATATTGGATAGCAGATTGTTGCTTGCTTGGGCATAGGTATTTAGCACCGCCATCTTGTATATTGTTAGGATTAAGGCGAATGAGCTTATAGTGGCCAGGATCGCGGTCGTTGTCGCTTTGTTGCTCGGTTTGTCCCATGCGCGTTGTACGCTCCAGAGGAATTAGCTCGCGGTCTAATGTATAAACCAATATCTCTATATTGTCGTTGCTATCACTACGAAATAGTGGCATCCAGATACGACTTGTACCACCATAGGCGTTCTGACCACCGACAATAGCTATTCGGTTATCCTCTGCCTGCAGTCCTAATTCCTGGCCTACACGCTTCTCACAGTAGCTGCCTTTGATGTATGGATATTTCTTAGGCGTTGGCCACTTCTCTGGATCAAACATATTGCGTGGCTTGGTTGCTACTACTGTAGCCCCATCTTGCACCGCCTGTTCCTTATTTTTAATCTTCTTTGCCATGATTAGAATAGTTTTAATTGCCTTGCCGCAAAGTCAATTTCTTTATCTACTTGGTGTATTGTTTTGTTGTATTGAAAGCATGGAGATACTTTATTTGGTGTGTTATCCAAATTGAGTAGCATTTGCCATAGTTCTGGGTATAGCTTTTTGAAGTTTGCCATTGTTTGGATATTCCTGTTAGGACAGAACCAACAGCCATTTCTTAATGCTATATCATACATCGGTGATAGTAGGTTGTGTTGCTTGCATAACTCATATGCCATCTTCTCGGTGTATTGATATTTGGCAAGTAGGCTAATCTTATGGCTGTTCATCATCTTTCTCGCCAGGCGTTCAGTTTCATCAAATGCAATTCCTACATATTGGAAATAGTGCTTATATCTCGTACTGATTTCTCTGATGAATTTACCCATAGTTCGCATTTTGCAATCCCTCAAAATAGCACATCTATTTCCAATCGGATAACCTCTAACTTTGCCAACTCTTTCTGGATGTTTTGATTTGCATATTGTGTGATGGAAATTGCTGATATAGTCTTCTGTTTGCAAAATAGTAACCTTTACTCCCATTTGTTCAAGTAGTGGCTTAGCATGATTTCGTACCCACTCTATATGCCTTGGATCTTCTCCAGATATTCCATTTTGGCTATCAAACATAACTTCTGTAAATACCACTTCATCTAATGGCTCATTGTACCATAATGCCAGTAGTATTGTAGCTATACTATCTTTTCCAAAACTACACGCACAGAAGTAATATGTATCATTGTTGCTTTTCATGGCTCAATAATTTTGTTATCTACTCAGGGTTATCTCTCGGTCATCTCTCGGTTGTCGCTCGGTGAAACTAACTAAACGTACATAGATAGATATTTACAAAGATCTTCCTTTGTTGCATATACTTCATTTTCGTTATACATATATGGTTCTTGATCCTTAACTTGTACTAGGTATTGGGGGAGCCAAGGACTATTTTCTGCTAAAACTATAATCCTAATGATGGTTGCAATTCTGATAAAGCCATTAGATAATACATACACTCTATCACCTAAATTAAATTTTGTTTCGATAGTCATACTTGAGTCTATTTTGAAATCCAATATATTCTTGGTCGTATGTATTTATTAACAAGAGTTGACGGACTAAATTCAAACCACGCATAGTTAACTGGTGAGCTGTGTCCTGTGATTTCGTTGTTTTTATAGCAGTTTATTCTATGGGGATAAATATGTATTGCTTTTAGATATCCTTTTTCGTATATCTCTTTGTATCTTTTAATACCAGTAAGATACGATATATTCATTAGTGCATAATATCGACCATGCTTAGGTAGTGCATCCATGGCTTTTAATATAAATTCATTAGCCAGGCTATATGGTGGGTTTGTTATAATTGTATCACAGTCTAGTGGCTTTATAAAGGTTTGTAGAAAATCAATTCCGCTGTTTCCAAATCCTCTATCATGCAAATCTGTAGAAAATACATTATATCCTGCATTTATAAGTTCCTTGCTTATATTACCACAACCACAATCTGGTTCCCAAATTATACCCTCAGTAATTTTTCCGTCTATTTGTAAGTGATTTATAAACTGACGGACTGCAGTAGGATCAGTTGTGTAGTAATCTCCAGTAGCTCTTTGTTCTGGATGCCAGGTAGTACTCAATCCTAACATAGTACTAACCGACTTCTTATTTCCTTTCCATTCTTTGCTCATAGTGGTGTAATTTCTGTTATTACAAAATCTGCTATTCTATAATCATTTCCATGAATATATTTTACTTGTCTTTCTGTAGCTTTTTCTATATATAGTGCTACTGACTCCGTAGGTGGTATTACATAAATACCTGTACTAGTTTTTGTGCTTAGTCTTTGTGAGCTTGTTTCAAGGGAAATACTAAAACTGCATTTTGCAAAATATGTATCTGTTAATCTTCGTGCCATAGTATTATAAGTTATTAAGGTATCTTCTTTCTTTGAGTTTTTTCTTTAGTAATGTATTTCTTGTTTTTTTTATTTGTAAATCAAAAATTTTTGATAAAATGTATCTTTGCCTTGCTAGTGCTAAAATCTCTATTGCACTGGCTAGATCTTTGAACCCAAATCTAGTATTTAAGAAGCATCCATATGCAGGATAATGAAACCACTCTTTTTTTTTAACATAACCATATTCTCTTGTAGTTTTTTCTATATAATATATGTTGTATTGTTCTTTTAATGGATTGGTTATTTTAATTCTCCTTTTCGCTTCTCTCCGAAGTTTTTTTAGTAATCTTGTTTTCATGGCTATCTATCTTTTCTATAATTATACACGTAGCTCCTAATATTGTATTAAATAATCCAACACTACAGCTCATTACTATGTCACATATATCATCAAATACTACTAAAGTGTATATAGCATATCCAAACATGATTAATGCTATTATAAAGTGTGGTACTCCTGCTTTCATATCAAAATAATTTTAATTATTTATCGGTTGTTCTCTTATCGCTAAATGCAGTAAATACGTGCAACATCCTACTCCACATTATATTTGTTAGATTTCTCTTTCAGATATAGATTAAACTCCTCTGTAACCTTTGTAAACCTATCCAAGGATTTTGCAAATACATCACAGCACTTGCTAGCTAGCTCTAGCGTATCCTTTGTTAAACGAGCATATTCAAGTGATTGCTTGTGTATGCAAATAACTCTTTCAATCAAGAATATAATTAGGGCTATTAACATGGTAAGAAGCCCTACTAAAATAATAAATGAAATCATAATTGTGTGTTTTTAATATTATTTATAATGTTATTACAAATTTCGGTTAGCATTTCTAGATCACATCCCTCAGAGCTTTCTATCTTAGTAACTCCCTGCTCCATCTCCCAACTCCAGTCAGAGTAGAATATATGGCCTATGCTAGAATCAATCATTTCGATCATTTTTCTTGTTTCAGCGATCATTTCCTCAATAGTGCAATTACCAAAGTAAAAAACAGCTATTGTCCTTGATCTGCTCCACATTCTGGGATCATTGTATAAATTATAGTGTACTTGCATTGTGTGGGAATTTTTAAATTTGTACTTATGTTTTATGAGATGTCTTTTGCCTGATCATAATTAAAATATGCTGCATTGCGATACGCTCCTCTGGCTTTACTTTTGTTCTGCCAGTTCTTCTGTTTTTCCATTGCTCAGCTGAAAGCTTGAAGCCATAAGTTCCTAATAGTAGGCTGCGCTCAAACTCCTCAAACTCACAAACGAGCATCCCTGACTCTTTATAAAATCGTTTCATAGTTAGTATGTTTTTTGTTTCTTCCAAATATCTTGTGCTCGGAAAAATCGTCTGGTAATTCGCTCTGCTATTATGCAGTTATACTGCGCGTATCTTTGTGCTTTTGGAAGTAAGTCATGATATGTGCATTTGAAGCTAACCATGTTATCAAACCACAGTCTTATATTTCTTGTTTGCATACACATCTTAAATAGACTTTTACCTTTGTAGCTCATAAGATAATTTACAAATGGCATTAATTCTGACATCTCCAATAGCTCCTTGAGCTTGAAGTAATAATAAATTCTTTTGATCATATTCCTTATATTTTATTATGTTTATATAAATACTCGTTCCACTTACGATCCAATGATATCCAGTATTTCATTTCCTCACGTGGACTATATAACATGTATATAACGCTGATCCATGATGCAGCTGAGAATGTTGCAAATAACATCCTCTGGTCGTGTGTACAAATGTATTGGTGATACAGACAAAGATACTTTAGTAATGCTCTGTTCCTGATGAGGAACAATGCAAAGATCAGTTTCATTTTCATAGTCCTGGTTGATACTAGTTAAGTTTGGTTGATGGCACGCTATCAAAATGTGTGCCAAACTTTTAGTAGCCATAAAAAGTCCTATTTTTAGTATCTTTTGCATAATTTCTAGTATATGTTTTACAACATGTTTTGTTAAAAATCTATGTTAAAAA
>JAEIGA010018719.1_pt1 | contig 10557 bp, 6 predicted proteins | sample 9270691 | NCBI WGS metagenome assembly JAEIGA01 (sample SAMN17057246, study PRJNA624740) | gut metagenome | biome: biome; isolation source: fecal sample | host: Bos grunniens | place: China: Xizang | collected 2019
CTTCAAGATTTTGCTGCGTTTATTGAAAAGTTGATTGGCGGGCGCATTTTCCTTGGTTTTGTTTTAATTTTGCTTTTTAGTGTGATTATTTCAGGATTTGTAGATAACGTGCCTTATATCATCGTAATGCTTCCTGTTGTACAGACATTGGCTGTAAATATTGGAATTTCGCAAGAAATATATATGTTTGCGTTATTGATAGGTTCTTGTCTTGGAGGAAACTTAACTCCATTCGGGGCGTCAGCAAATATTGTTGCAATGGGAATCTTAAAAAAAGAAGGACATCCTATTAATTTTGGTGGCTTCTTAAAAATAAGTGCACCGTTCACAATTTTAACAACAGTTGCAGCAGCTGCGGTTCTTTGGTTAATTTGGGCTTAAAAATAAAAAATATTTAGGAAATATAAGGAGTAAAATTTTTTTATGGAAAACGTGTTACAGTATTTTACATCTGGAATTTTGTCTATTGGATGGCAAGAAGTTGTAATGTATGCAATTGGTGCATTGCTAATTTATTTGGCAGTTGCAAAAGATTATGAACCAATGTTGCTTTTGCCAATTGGTTTTGGAGCAATTCTTGTGAATCTTCCATTGTCTGTTGTTTTAGGAACAGCTGAACATCCGGGTGCATTGCAGATTTTGTTTGATTGCGGAATTATGACTGAATTGTTCCCATTAATCATTTTTATTGGTGTTGGTGCAATGATTGACTTCCGTCCTCTTTTACAACGTCCATGGCTTTTGATTTTTGGAATTGTTGCACACGCCGGAATCTTTGTAGCTGCAGCAGTTGCGTATTACTGTTTTGGATTTGATATAAAAGAAGCATTGAGCATTGGTGTAATTGGCGCTGCCGATGGACCAACTGCAATTGTAGTTGCAAGTAAACACGCAAAACATCTTTTGGGCCCAATCACAGTTGTAGCATATTCATACATGAGCCTTGTTCCAATAATTATGCCTCCAGTAATCAAATGTTTAACAACAAAAAATGAACGTCGCATGCGCATTAAAGCAAAAGATTCAAATATTCCATCTTGGGTTGTAATTTGTTTCCCAATTTTTATTACAGTAATTGTAAGTTTGTTTATTCCAGACGCAGCAGCATTAATCGGATTTTTAATGTTCGGAAACTTGATTCGTGAATGTGGAGTTTTGGAAAAATTATCTAAAGCAGCACAAAATGAACTTTCAAATATTGTAACACTTTTACTTGGAATTAGTGTTGGAGCAAGTATGACAGCAGCAAACTTCTTACAACCAACAACACTTCTTATAATGATTTTAGGATTAATTGCATTTATTGGCGACACAGCAGTTGGGGTACTTTTTGCAAAATTCTTAAATCTCTTCCGCAAAAAAGACCATAAACTTAATCCAATGCTCGGCGCTTGTGGAATTTCAGCATTCCCAATGGCAAGCCGCGTTGTTCAAAAATTGGCATTGGAAGAAGATGATCAAAACTTTATTTTAATGCACGCCGTAAGTGCCAATGTTTCTGGACAAATTGGTTCTGTAATTATTGGTGGAATTATTTTAGGAATTCTTGGCGGAATGTAATTATTCATTCAGTAAATAAACGCACAAAAAATGTGGCTGTTCTAAAAATTTGATTTAGGGTTTATTACAAATCCTAAAAACGGCCGAGTCAAGGGCTTGAACGAAGTGTCCCTTGACCGGACGTATTTTATCATATTTTGGACCAGCCATTTTTGTTTTTAATCAAAAAAATCATTTTTATGCAAATTATTGTAAACATTTCATAATAATAGAAAAAAAAACTTGCTAAATGACAAAATTCGTGATAACGTCATTCTATAAGACAAATTTTCCTTTATAAAAAAAGGACTCAGGAAGGATAAACATGCGAAAGTTTACAATTAACAAGGATTTGCCAAAAAACTTGCCTTTACTTTTTAAACAAAGAGTAAAAGAAAGCCCTGATGTTGGCTTACAAGCATCAAAAGACAAAAATGGAGTTTTCCAAACATATACTTACAGACAGGTTTATGAAAATGTAATTTGTTTTGCACTTGCATTACAAGAAATTGGTGTTGTTCGGGGTGAAAATATCGCTCTCATTTCTGACAATCGTCGAGAATGGTTAATTACAGATCAGGCAATACAAAGTCTTGGTTGTGCAGACGTTCCACGTGGTTGTGATTCACTTGGAAATGAAATTAGATTTATTATTTCTTTTGCAGACTGTCGCTACGGATTTTTTGAAACACCACGACAACTTAAAAAAGTTACTGAAAAAATTGAAGAAGTTCCTTTATTAAAAACTGCAATTTTGTTTGAACCTCTTGCAGAAGAAGATAAAGAATATTTTGCAGAATTTAAAGATTTAACAATCTATTCTTTTGAAGAATTATTAAAGAAAGGACAAGCAATTTATGCAGAAAATCCAGAAGCTTCAACTAAAAAAATTGAAGATGAAATGGAATTAATTCAACCAGATGATAACGCTACAATTATTTTTACATCAGGAACAACAGGAACACCAAAAGGAGTAATGCTAACTCACAAAAACTATACAGTTCAGCTTTCAGTAATTCATAACTTTATCTACTGTCAAAAAGGTGAATGGTGGATGACAATTCTTCCTGTATGGCACAGTTTTGAAAGATTAATTCAATATCTTGCTTTCTTGTACACAGCCGGACTTGCCTATTCAAAACCTGTTGCTTCTATTTTGCTTCAAGATTTGGCAACAGTAAAACCACAGTGGATTTGTGGTGTTCCACGTCTTTGGGAAGCGCTTGCTAACGGCGTAAACAAAGCAATGGTAAAAAAAGGTGGAATTGCATTAAAATTATTTAAGTTTTTTATTGCAGTTGGTAAAAAATATGCAAATGCAAAAAATTTAGTTTTTGGTTGGGTTTGCCAAATTAAAAAACGTAACAGATTCCTTGATTCTATTCGCGGAATTATACCAATGATTCTTTTATGGCCATTACATAAATTGGGAGATGTAATTATTTACAAAAAAATCCGTGAAAAATTTGGTGGAAATATCAAACTAGCTATTAGTGGTGGTGGAGCTTTACAAAAAGACATTGATGACTTTTACAGAGCAATCAACTTTAATCTTTTGGAAGGATACGGACTTACAGAAACAGCACCTGCCCTTTCATTCAGAGATTACGAAGCACCTCGTCCAGGTTGTGTTGGTGTAATTTTCCCTACTGTTGAATTAAAAATTCTTCCAGAAGAGAATGGTGTTGCAACAAGTAAAGAACATTTAGGTCCTGGTAAAAAAGGTTTGATTTATGTTCGTAGTGAACAAATTATGAAAGGATATTATAAACGCCCAGATTTAACAGCAAAAATCATTGATGAAGACGGTTGGTTAAACACTGGTGACCTTGGAATTTTAACATACGACAACGAAATTAAAATTACAGGACGTGCAAAAGATACTATTGTTCTTTTAGGTGGCGAAAATATTGAACCAGCTGTTATTGAAAGTGAACTTCTTACAAGCCCATACATTGAAAGCACAATTGTACTTGGCCAAGATCAAAAATATCTAGCAGCATTAGTTGTTCCTTCAAAAGAAAACGTACTTGAATATGCTACAGAAAATAATCTTGACACTTCAGATTACGAAGAACTTTTACAAACAAAAGAAATTATTGATTTGTTTGACACAGTAATTAAAGAAAAAGATTCTACAGCAAACGGATTTAGAGTTTGTGAAAAAATCTGGAAATTTGCATTACTTCCAAACAGTTTTTCAGTTGGCGAAGAACTTTCTGCAAAACAAGAAATGATGCGCTACAAAATTGTAGAAAAATACGCAGACGTAATTAAACCTTTGTTTGAAAATTAGTGATTTAATAAAGGTATTTGTTAAAACAACGGAGATGTCTAAAACTTTAGTTTGATGTCTCTGTTGTTTTTATCCCTTTCCTTCATATCCCCATAAAATTTCAATGGATTGTTTGCCAGACAAACTCGACTGGAAGTTTATTAAATAAACAAGAGAGTTATTTATTTGTTATTAAACAAGCTGTTTGCGTAGCGTACTGTATCCATGGCATCTTTTCCATAGAAGTCTGCTCCAATTTGGTCGGCATATTCTTGTGTCATTACAGCACCTCCTACGCAAACTTTTGCCCAAGGGCATTCTTTTCGCAATAATACGATTGTTTCTTCCATTGCGGCAACAGTTGTTGTCATTAATGCAGAAAGTCCTACTAATTGTATTTTTTCTGATTTACATTTTTCTACAATTACTTCTGGGGCAACGTCTTTTCCTAAATCTAAAACTTCAAAATCGTAGTTTTCCAGCAAAACTTTTACAATGTTTTTTCCAATGTCGTGAATGTCGCCTTTTACGGTGGCAATGATGATTTTTCCTTTTGATTGACCTTTTGTGCCATTTTTTTCCATAAAACAACGAATTTGTGTAAATGCAGATTTTGCAGCTTCTGCTGCCATTAAAAGTTGAGGCAAATACATTGTTTTTTGTTCAAAACGTTTTCCAACGTAGTCTAATCCGGGAATTAGGTGATTGTTGATTATTTCTAAACTTTGTTTTTCTTGTAAAAGTTCATCTGTTATTTTTGCTGCATCTTCTTTTAGTCCGTGGATTACTGCAAATTCAAGTGTTCCTTTTTGTGGTTCTGAATTAGCGGTTGGTGTTAGGGGCGTTACGGGGTTTTTCCCGTTAGAAGGGGTAGTTGAAAATGAGTTATCACTTGTTGAATTTAAATGTGCAAGTTTTTTCTCTGAAAAAACTTGGGCAGTATGCGAAGCATACGCGGGAAGACTTTCCCCTCCTTGCAAAATAGAATCGTTCCATTGAATATAATTTGTACAGTTTTGATCTTTGCCGCTAAGTAAACAGAAAGATTTGTATGCTTTCATCATTTCAAACTGAAGAGGATTCATAATTGCGGCTGTAAGCCCCAATGTAAGGTTCATTGTAAAGAAAGCGGATGTAACAAATTCTCGGTTTGGAAGTCCAAAAGAAACGTTTGAAATGCCAAGACTTGTGTTGCCGCCCATTTTTGTAATTTCTTGAACAGTTTGGAGTGTGGCAAGGCCTGCGTTTGTGTCTGAACTGATTGCCATAGCCAAAGGGTCAATGATAATGTCTTTTATTGAAAGTCCGTATTTTTGTGCTTCGGCGTAGATTTTTTGTGCAATTTTAATGCGACCTTCCGAAGTTTCTGGAATTCCGTTTTCGTCCAAAGTTAGCCCAATAACAACGCCGCCGTATTTTTTTACGAGCGGGAAGATTTTATCCATAACTTCTTGCTTACCGTTTACAGAATTTACCAAAGGTTTTCCGTTGTAGCGGCGCATTGCGGCTTCCATAACTTTTTCGTCTGTTGTGTCAATTTGTAAAGGAAGTTCTGTAATTGCCTGAAGTTCTGTAATCACTTTAAGCATCATTTCTTTTTCGTCAATTTCTGGAAGGCCAACATTCACGTCCAAAACTTGGGCTCCTGCTTGTTCCTGCTCAATTCCTTGGTTGATGATGTATGGAATGTCGTTGTTGCGAAGTGCTTCTTTAAACTTTTTCTTTCCAGTTGGATTAATTCGTTCTCCAATTAAAACTGGTAAATATTCTGGGTCAAAATTCACTGTTTTTGAATTTGAACTGATTACGCAGTTGTTTTTTTTCTGAATAGTGATTTTTGATTTTTGTTTATTAATTTTTTCTGTTAGTTTTTGAATGTATTCTGGGGTTGTTCCACAGCAACCACCCAAAATTCCAGCACCAAGATTTGCAATTTTTTCCATTGTAGCAACAAAATCTTCTGGTGAAATGTCAAAAATTGTTTGACCGTTTACAACTTTTGGAAGCCCTGCGTTTGGGTTTACAATTACGGGAACAGACGCTGCGTTTATTAGACGTTCCACTGTAGGAAGCATTTCTTTTGGACCAAGGCTACAGTTTACACCAATTGCGCTAACCCCAAGTCCTTCTAACATACAAACCATAGATTCTGGAGTTGAGCCGCTTAAAGTACGACAGTCTTCGTCATAAACATTTGTAACAAAAATAGGGAAGTCTTTTCTTAGCTCTTCCATTGTTTCTTTTGCAGCAATAACGGCAGCTTTTGTTTCGTAACCGTCGTTCATTGTTTCAATTAAAACACAGTCAATGTCGCATTCAAAGGCAATTTTAAATGATTTTTTATAGAGATTTATACAATCTTCAAAGTCTAAATCTCCCATTGGTTTTAATAGTTTTCCACAAGAGGAAATGTCAAACGCAATGAATAAATCTTGTTGGGGATTTTTTTTTGCAGCTTTTTCTTTTGCAATGTTTGCGTTTTCAATTCCAGATTTAATGATTTTTTCAAGGTTTAGTGGGAATTTTGTTATAAAAGCACCAAAAGTGTTTGTTTTAACAATGTTTGCGCCAGCTGTAAAATATTCGTAATGAAGTTGTTGAATTTTTTCGGCATTGTTTATGTTCCAAGTTTCAGGAAGTTCGCCAGGTTTTAATCCCCATTTTTGCAAAACAGTTCCTGTTCCACCATCAAAAAATAATAGAGATTTGTTCAATGCTTCTAAAATTGTTTTTTTTATTACTGCCATAACTTTTTTTTAACTCCCTTTTTTCCTTTTTATATTTTATAATTCCAAATCTAAAACTGTTGCCTCTGTAATGTTGATTAAATCTTCTGGTGAAAGTTTAATTTGAACTCCACGTTGTCCGCCACTAATAAAAACTTGTTCATGAAGTTGAATTTGCTCATCAATAAAAGTTCGGAATTTCTTTTTCATTCCAATTGGAGTGCAACCGCCACGAATGTAGCCAGTTAATCCTAATAATTCTTCTGGTTTTACAGGATTAATTTCTTTACAACCTGCTGCGTTTCTTGCTTTTTTTAAGTTGATTTCAGAAAGAGCGCATTGGCAAAAAACACAAATTTCTTTTGTGTCAGTGCGCATTACAATTGTTTTAAAAACGCAAAGAGGATCAATTCCAAGTTTTTCTGCAAGACGTTCAGCGGCACCTTTGGCTAAAACATGTTCGCCATCGTCATCATATTCTTTTACTTCGTAAGGAATATTTGCGCTGTCTAAAATTCTCATTGCATTGGTTTTCAATTCAAGCCTCTAGTTGCTTTAATAATAATGGCTAATCATACAACATTTTGCATTAAGAAAAAAGAGTAAAAAAAAATCTCTGCAGAAAAATAACTAAGAAAAAATCCAGAAAAATTAAGCTTTTCTTTGAACGTTTTTGCTTTGTTTATCTTTGTATTGTTCTTTATCTGCTTTTGTAATTAACCTAGAAAGATTTTTATGGCCTTCTGAATATTGAACAGCCCCCAAACTAACCTGAATTTCAAATGGGAATTTCTTCTGTTTTGAATATTTTTTGCAAAGATTGTTAACATCTTCTTTTAACGAAGCAAAATTTTCCAAATCAAAATTGTTCATTACAAAAGCAAATTCATCGCCACCAAGACGACCAATTACTTTATCTTTTCCAATCACTTCTTGAAGAACAACACCCATGCCTTTAATAGCAGCGTCCCCCATTTCGTGACCAAAAGTGTCATTTATATATTTTAGTTTATCCATATCACCAAAACATATAATGCCATTTTCACCTTTTGCTAACGAAGAATCAATTAGTTTCTGACCTTCTTCCAGCAATCCACGTCTGTTAAAGATTCCAGTTAAAACGTCAGTTTTCGACTGTTCATCAAGCAGAGCATGCGCTTCAAGTTGTTTTGTATATTTATAAGATTGAGAAATTACATTCGAATAAACTTTCAAGTAAATAATATCAAGAATTAATGACGAAGCAGCAATTTTGCTTACCATGTAACCATATTGTTTATCACCATTAAAAATTGGGTGAATCATGTAGTTGCCAGGTTCATCTTCAAAATATCCATCAGGAATAAGCGTAATTCTAGGATTAAAGAATACATCCATATTTGGAATAAAAAGATTTTTATCTTTGTCTACAATGAGAGATAATTTAGCACGGTATGGTTTATCAAACTGAGTCGGATTTTGATAAATAATAGGCTCTTCGTACATACAAACAGCAATAGTTGGGATAACAGTTACTGGAAGTAAAATATCAAATTTTGCAAACAAATTTTCCAAAGTAGTTTCAGATTGAATAGCATCCATCAAAAAGTAAATATCATTTTGGAATTGCATACTTTCAAGATGCGATACAATTGTTGCATTTACAGATTTTTCAGAATATTTGTTTACAAAATATCTAACATCAGAAGTTGAAGTATGAGTACAACCACAAGATTTTCTATAAATAACCTTAGTATTCATTTCTGTAACTAAAGGAATATCTTCATTTTCACAAGCTTTTAATGCTAATTCAGCCGCTTTTTGTCCTTGTCTATAAATTTGCTGATTAATTGTAGAAAGAGAAGTTTCTGCAGTTTCAGCTTGCAAAATATCATCATACCCAAAAACAGCAACGTCTTCAGGAACTTTCATACCAAGGTCGCCAGTAATATAATCAATACAAGCAAAAGCCATCATATCATTTGCTGCTAAAATGGCATCAAATTTAACGTCTTCTTTTGTTTTTAATTTTTTTTGTAAATCAGAATAAATTGATTGGTATGTGAAAACCCCGTCAAAAATTAAAGATTCGTCATAAGAAAGTCCATTTTTTTCTAAAGCTTTTTTATATCCCTCTAGGCGTTCAAGAGCTTCAACAGAACCAGTTTTATGAGCAGAAGCAAAAGCAATTCGTGTTTTATTATGTTCTGTTACCAAATGGCTTATAATTTCATCATAAGAATCATCACAAGAAAGTTTTGTGCTATAACAATTTTTTAACTCCAACGGAACAGAAACAGAAATAATCTTCTTTTTTGAAAAATTCTTTAAGTGTTTTTTTAATTCATCCGGAGAAAGATAAGATGCAAAAATTGCCGACAAAATGATATACGCATCAACTTCATCATTATCAAGCATACTCATTAAAGACCAATGCTGATAGTCAAAATCAGTATCTTTAGTAATAGGCAATTTTACTTGAGAAACAATTAATTTCACATCTTTGTTTTGATAGTAATCCGATACACTAGTAATAATTTCCTGAGTGTAATCAGCTGTTAATTCATTTACGATAATAGCAATTGTTTTTGACATAATTCTGTAATTAACAATTTTATAGTGTTTATTAAAAAAAGCAAGAGAATATTTTTGTATATTTTTATAATATTTTTGTATTTTTCTGTACAAAAAAAATATTAACAAAAAAAAGAATTTATTTCACCGAATAGAGTTATTTTAATTACCCTTGGCAACAGCATGTTACGTTCGTCCTTTTTTGCATTACCAAGAAGTTTTATTCAAAATATACAAGTATTATTCTATATATAAGTTGCAAAGTCGAATTACAAAATCTTCATCGCAAAAAATTATTGTAAAAATTAGAAGACAAAACAATTTTTTTCACTCAAAGAAGAAAAGTCACTATCATTCAAAGCTATGGTTCTGTTTCTATTCGCTCTAATTTTATTTCCATAAAAAAATAACCTCACAAAAATATCACAAAAAGTAAAACTCAAAAAATATAAAAAAAATAAAGTTGACATAAAAATAAGGTCATCAAATAGCAGAAATAGAATATCCTAAAAATAAGGTCAATAAAATGATAAAAAAGACAAAAACAACATTGCCAAAAAAATATAACAGAGTGAATATCGCAGGAATAAACATAAAACGAATTAGAAAAGAAAAATATCCAGATATGTCACAAAACGGCCTTGCCACACAACTTCAGTTACAAGGCATTGCAATTAATAAAAATGCAATACAACGAATGGAAGCAGGTCTTTGTGCCATCAACGATATCCAGCTCGTAGCCATTGCAAAAATTCTTCATGTTACAATAGAAGATCTCCTCGACGAAACCCATTACAAAATCAATTATTCGCAAGAGAACGAACCTTCAAAAAATGTAGCCGAATAGAATTTTATTTTGCTAGTGGTAGCTAAAGTAATCTATTTGATTGCACAGGACGTTACCCCTTGGGATTTTTCCGCTACGCAAAAAAATCCCAAGGGGTCGCTCCGTTCCGCTGTTCCCTAACGGTCAGCCCGGGTCGCGCCCTGAACGTGTGTAAGGCCGCTGGCGGCCGGTGTTCAATTGGAAACCGTTAAGAAAATTGCGCAGGCAATTTTTAGGTTGTCCACCCTTTACCCGTGGCCGCCATCGCATTCGCTCGGCGCAGCTACAGTCGCTAACGCAAAACTCCACTAACTCATTCAAAATGTCATCTTCGATGTTTTCCAAAATGTCATCTTCGGGCTTGACCCGAAGATCTTCATCTATGTTATTGCAAGAAGCAAAGTACCGGGGCAATCTACTTCAAAAACAGCAAAAAAAAGTTAAAAAAAAATAAAAAAAAATTAATTTTTTTTAATAAATTCTGTTGACACTTTTTTTATAAAAGTATATATTCATATTCACCGTCGCACAACACAACAGCGACACAGTTTTTTGACAAAACAGGGAAGGAAAGAAGCAATAGAACAAGTAAGGTTCTACTAAATCGCTAGATTTAGTTCGTTAGACAAATTGACTAC
>JAEIGA010018720.1_pt1 | contig 10556 bp, 15 predicted proteins | sample 9270691 | NCBI WGS metagenome assembly JAEIGA01 (sample SAMN17057246, study PRJNA624740) | gut metagenome | biome: biome; isolation source: fecal sample | host: Bos grunniens | place: China: Xizang | collected 2019
GTCCTGAGCCCTCAAAACCCTTTAATCACTTGGGTAGGGGGGGTTGCCACCTCGTTAGCACACTGTTAAGTTAGCACTCTCTTTCTCTGAGTGCCACCAATCCATATAAATAAGATTTTGTTAACTTCCCTTTATCAGCTTGTTTATGACAAGGAACGCATAAACAGATTAAGTTATTATTATCTAACAGTAGATCAGGAGCATCTTTAATCTTCTCAATATGATGTACTTCCAAATTATGGTAAGTATAAATTCCATGATCTCTGCAAACTTCGCATAACCAATTGGCTCGTTCTCTAATCTCCAGGCTCTTCTTTTCCCAAGCATATTTCGTCCTTAACTTACTCTCTTCTCCACGCCTATAGACTTTGCCTTTCGTACAGACATAACCAAACGGATGGAGATTTCCGCATCTTGAGCATGATTTAAGCATCGATCATCAACTTCTGTCCTACTTTAATCAAATCGTCCTTAAGATTATTCAACGATTTAATCTCTGGATATCTTGCTCCATCTCCAAGATACTTCTTCGATATTGCCCACAGAGTATCCCCTTCTTTTACTCTGTAAGTAATTCTCTTTGGAGATGAGCTATATCCATTCAATCTTGCTCCCTGAATAATACTTGGGAAATCCCTGAATGAATAATTAAGATCAATCGTAAACTTGTCTAGATTGCCCTTACTCGAATACTGCCACATATCAAAAGCATGCCACCTGAAATAAGGTATTTCTTTTCTCCAACAAGCAACCCATTTTGTGTATGGATAAAGACGAGATGTCTCAATGTGATTAGTAAACCAACTCAACGATGCATATACACCAACAAAATATCCTTTTTCTTCAAGAGTTTCACAGAAAGCAATTATTGCATCTGTCAATGATTTTTTGTCTTTTAATGGTCTGTGATCGTCTTCAACATCGATATAAACTGGAAATTCGAATATCTTCCCTTTTAGACAATTCTCATACAAGAAATTAGCTTCTTCGATCCCTTTATTCTCCGTACTAGCACATGAATCGTAGGAAACACCGACTGGGAAATTAATGCTTTTAGCTTGGTTATAAAAATCTTCGAAGCACTCATCTTTGTACTTCTGAAGATCCCCATATCCAGTATATCCACCTCGTAGAATAGCGAATTGGTATCCTGCATTTTTCAAATCAGCAATCTTAATTCCTTTTTGCCATCTCGATATATCTACACCTTCAAAATCTCCCATCTCTACACCACCATTCACTGAAATAGATTTTTACATCCACTAAACAAACCGCATGCTTCTAACCCCAGAGCGACACCAATCAAAACTCCTTCAGATATTGGATATCCTAAACCAGCACTATAAATTTCAATTCCACTGATTAACCCTAATCCAATATCTACCAAAGGGATAAATCGTGATTCCAATCCAAATCTTTTAATAATTTCAGCTAATCCAATAATCAATCCTACTTGAGCAATTGAAGTTAGTAAAAAAGTTTTTAAATTATCAATGCCCATCATATATCCCTTAACAATCTTTCAAAAATAACAAATAAAAAGGCATGATAATTATAATCATGCCCCACGCTCGTGTTTTTATGTTTAAGAAAATAACCCCGTGAGTTACCTCACAGTATTATATTACCACAAAAAAACTCGCATTTTCTCGCATTTTCTCGCATTTTTACATATTTTTTCATGTAATACGCTTAATTTTCTTTAAGATTCTGTAAACTTGTGATTCACTATAATGGATAATTAAAGCTATCTTAGTAATATGCATTTGTTCTAAAAATCTCATTCTATATATCTGATCTATGTTATTTTTGCTACATCTCAACTCTTGCTCTTTCGCTTTCAAAAGAATTTCTCTGTCTTCTAATATATTTTTAATTTCAAACAGTCTATCGTCAATTCTCTTTTTATCTTTAGCAATCAAATATTCATCGAAAGGATTGTAACAGCTTCCAAGCCCCGAATCTCCTTCTTTGTCCCATTTAGCAGAGTGTGGTTGTGTTTTAGCAAATAATTCTTCTTTTTCTTGGAGGATCTCGTCAAATTCCTTCTGTGCATCATGATATTTTTGTTTTAAATACTCATAGTCTACATAAACGAACATAATGAATCACCATCCCCTTTGAGATTCAGGAATTTCGCTCATTTTATATTTTTTGTATATCAAGCTGACAAAATATTCCAACGCATATGCAGATGAATGGTGCTGATGATTTTCTATGTACTTAATCAGCAAATCAGCCATTTCTTCTTTCGTAATTGCCTCTTTAAAATTATAAACGTCTTCAAGATTGTTTCCTAACACGCTCATAGATACCCCTAACACTTCCTAGAATCGATTTTTATGCTCTTCCGGTATCATTTTCCCTTTTGCGTATTTAACAGGCCTTAAATCGCATTTTAGAGGGTTTTTCTAATATATCACTCTAGCAGCCTGTCCATTCTCATAGTCGATGCTATTTTATTTGAGAATTCTCTAACAGATAAAGGCAATGCCATAATCTCTTTTTCTCTCTCGCATCTAGCCTTGTATGATCTCATGAAATTTGACTGGACCACTGTATCAAATTTGCTCGTATCGATTAATGCCCATTCTCTGAGTACGTCATGGCTTCCTACTAAAGACTGAATTGTAGGAGGCAACTTATCGTATTCTTCTTTGGAATTGTACAGAGAATTGCTCACAGCTTTCTTGATATAGTTCCATGCTTCGAATTCTGTCATTGCCACTGGCTGGCTTATTTCCCTCATTTTCTTCTTGATCACTCCAATTACAGGAGGATATCCCTTGTCATCAGTAGCAATAAAAGCCCTTACTGCATTGATTACTAACAAAACATCGTCATCTTCAAACATTGTGTGCCACAAATCGACTGTATCTTCTGCTTCTCGTTTAGAGATGTCTTTATAAAAAACTGGGTATGCTCTTCTTAGAACTGAAAGGACTTGTATAGTTTCTTCCCTATTCATATCCATTTGCCTCGCAATCAATAAAGTCTTTTTTAGCTTTCGATTCTTCATACAGGTCTTCAAAGATATTATGGCTCTTATACGAGTTCAGGTTGTATGAAGGTCTGGTACCCATTTTCTTCTTTTCATCTGCTTTGAGCGGATAAAACGTAGTCCATCCGCTCATGATGGCGTTCTGCACCATCTGGATCTTCTCGGAATCATTTGAAGCCAAGTCATCCAGTTTTTTTAAGCTCAACTCAATCGCTCGATTAGTGAGAGCAGCTTTTTTGTTCTTCCTAACTTTGAGATGTTCTTTAAGCTCATTTCTTAATTGCTGGTTAGAAGTGTAATTCTCGATTATCTGATTAAACGAGATTACATTCTCTTTTCTCTGCTTTTCGGGCTCTTTTATTTCTTTCTTTCTTTCTTTATTTATTTCTTTCTTTATTTCTTTAGTATTATTTATATCTATAGTTCTATTATCTAACTTTATATCTTTATCTAACTCTATCTCTATCTCTGTGTTACATTTTGTTACATCGCTGTTACATTGTAACACTTGGGTGTTACATTGTAACGCTTTCTGTTTTTCATTTTTTATCTGACGATGCTTCCTAACCCTTGCTGCACTTGAAGTTTCGCTACCTACCATGCCATTAATTTCAGTTAATTCAATTTCTCGTTCATTTATTTCTTTTAACAGCCCAACTCTCTGAAGATACATAAACGTTACTTTCACATTTTCATCATCTTCATCAATGTCCAAAGCTAATTCTTTACAGAAGTTGTCCTCGATCCCATCAAAATATAATTTCCCACCTGTCTTCATGCTTTTTAGCAACAATTTCAGATAAATGATGGTATATGTATCCCCTCCTGCAATCTTTCTTAGCTTTTTTATTGCCTTCTCATTGAAAAAATTGTCCTTAAGTTTTAGCCAATAATATCTTTTATTTGACATGAATTTGACCTCTAAACAATAATTTTTTGTGCATTATTACGTTTTTTTAGAATGCGAACAAATTTGTATTGACATTTTCTCGTAGTCTTTATACAATCACTCGAAAGGTCTTTCTCGAATAAATAGAGAATTCCTTTGGTAGTTATTATTTGACATGTATTTAAAAAATCTTCTCTTTTGCCAGGGGAGGATTTTTTTGATGTTTACATCTATAAATTATCAATTTTTATTTGTCAAGAACTTGACTTTCTTTTTTGCAAAATTTACAATAATTATCGTGTGGGCCACACAAATCTTATTTAATTTATTTAAAAGTATATGCTCTTCTGTGTATTTTTTTGATATTCGTATAGCTTCTTCATCGGTCAAATGAAGAAGCTTTTAAATTTGACATTTGTATTCTAGATAGGCATAATCACATTTATGCATTGGTAACCGCGATCTTCTTTTTTTTTACTCCTTTGAGGTTTTTACAAAATCCAATGCATAGAATTTAATAATGTAAAATCTCTTCCATAAGTCAAGTGGAAGAGATTGTCTTGTTTTATGACTAAATAGACACCAAATATCTTTTATGGTATAATATTTTCAGCGTGGTCCGTAAAGTACGGGTTTGTTGCTTCTAACCTAACTTTCTTAGTTAGAGAAAGAGGTGATAACATGCTAGATTTGATTTTCTTATTGATTGAAATAATGTCATTAATTATTCAATTTTTAGAATTTAAAAATAGCTACCGTACCAACACTACGGTAGTTATTATTTTTATTAATTTCGAAAAGTAATAACCCGTAAAACGGATCACGCTATTATTATACTATAAGACATAAATTTGTCAAGTTTAAAACCTAATTAGGCAAAACAATCTTTTTGTTTAATTAGTCGTCTTTAAACAATTCTGTTACATCGTCAGTTTTCCTATAACCGCAAAAATGGCACTTGTTTAATTTCAATTCAGTTTTATATTTCTTTTTCCCTTCCGCATTTTCGTAACTGCTAGTCAATAATTTTCCCTCAACTATGCACATATCTCCTTTTTCAAAGTATTTTGTTATAAATTCTGCTAATCCAGCAAATGCCACACAATCTATAAAACATGTCGTTTCTTTATCATTTTTGATTTTTTCACTCCATACTAAAGTAAAATTTACATATTTAGGACCGTCATTTGGAGAAGTCTTTAATTCTGGCGTTTTAGTAAATCTACCCTGAAAAACTAAATGATTAATCATTTTGTATCCCTCATCATTATTATTTTTATTAATTCGGAAGCCTTACGTAACGGAAGGTCTTCTATTCTTTGTATATTATTATTTTGAAGCAATTTTTCAAGATTATCACCGTTGTAATGCCTTAATAAAATTTCTATCTGTTTTGATGTTGCTTTCCTATCTGACACACCAACTGCATCACTATCATTCCCATCTGTATCCTCTTCAGTAGCCATACCAAGAAAAGATCCTAAAGCATATCGTTTTCTATAAGTTATTTCACTCCCAATATCCTGAAGTTTAGCATTTTCATTAATTTGGAATGGATATGTGTAACTTTCCATGACATGTCCGCTTTTGTGGATCAAAATACATTTTACTCCAGTTCTTCCATTTTCATCAGTACCGATTGGTTGCATAAGAGCAAAGTTATTATTTTCTTTTATTTTACTCAAAATATCGTCCAAAGGGACATAGTGGAACGCAGTAGTCCCAGACTTTGTCTTGTATTTCACATATTTTGATTTTTCAAGTTTAGTTATACTATTTACCAAGTGAATTAAATCCGTTGCAACTTCAGGTGTTAAACGTTCAAACCCTTTCATTTGTGTCTCCTAAAATTTAAAATCCAATTCCAAAATTTATTTTTCTTTTCATTTTGTTCATCTTTTACATCATATATTGTAGAGCCAATATGCTCTTTGATTGTTCCTGCATGCAACGCTTGAGAGTTGGTAAGTGACTTGGTAATCTCCAATTGTTGCTCTTGCATGTTCTTTATAACATTTTGCAATTCAAATATTTGGTTGTCCTTGGTCGCTAACTGTGCAAGTAATGCATTTATTATACAGTGTTCATTATTTGTAATTTGCTTGGTTTTTGAATTAGAAAATTTACCAAGAAATTTCAATGCTTGAATATCTATTTTTTTTACCTTCCCAAATACTCTGCAAAAATCTTTAAGTTCTTGATTTACCATCTGATAAACCCTTTGTGTACTCACTCCAGCCATCTCAGAAAACTCTTTTATTGTTAAGTAATCTTTCCCATTATCTGTCATTTAATTCTCCTGTATTTTATCTATCTACTTGTACAAATCGCTTGGCAAACTAGAGTAAATATTTACTATTGATTTTACTTGGTAAACCAAACTTTTATTTACCAACTGATTTTACAAAATTTTTTCTATTATGTCAAACTCTAATAATAATTCATATTCAACTTCTTGTGAAAATTTGTTTGCAAATAAATAACTATTTTAATAATGATCCACACTATTTTGTCAATATATAAAATTGACATATTATCTAGAAATTGTTATAATAAATTATATATTTTTTACATATTTATCAAGAAAAGTGGTGTTTGTGATTGAATAAAAGGAAGTATAAAAATGAAACTATGGATTGTTTGAACGATCGTTTAAAAAAGAAAGATTTAGGAGCTTTTTATACTCCAAAGCCTTATTGTAAAAAAGCTGCTGAACTTGTGAAAATGGCGGTTGACCGAGTTCCTGATGGTAATGATTATATCATTCTGGATAGATGTGCAGGAACTGGGAATCTAGAAGAAGCGTTAGAGGGAATATATGACAAAAATGGAAGTGAACTAATATCACATTGCATAGTAAGTACTTATGAATATTACGAATATAGAGTTCTATTTGAGCGTCTTTTGGGAAAAGTTAGAGAGATTATTCCTCCATCTGAAGAAAATGTTATTTACTCAAATGGTATGGTTTCTAATGCCGATGCTATGAGCAAAGAATTTATTGATAACCCTATAATTAAGCAATATTTAGACAACCCTAAGTGTAATGTTATTCTTTTTGAAAATCCTCCCTTTAGAGATAGTTCGTCTGCAAATAAAAAACGTGACAGAAATTCATTAACTAGAAAAAGCTATGTTTTTAGTAAGATGTCACAAATTAAAAATACTTTTAGAAATAAAAATATTTCAACAGTTAGGGATATAACAAATCAATTTATCTGGTCAGGTTTCAAATATTATTTAAGAAAAATTGATGACAGTTACGTTTTATTTTCGCCTTGTAAATGGTGGAAAGAATGTGGGATTGCTGATTATATGTTTCTGAAAGGATACTTATTTAATAGGAAATATTTTCATGCATCAACATCCGCTGTTATGTGCTCCGTTTGGTCGAATGTTAATGATAGTAAAGCTGAAAGCATTTTTCTTTATTCTGTCCCTGAAATAAAGGATACTACAGAAGTTGAGATAATTAAGGTAAACAAGTGCTACAGTACTTTTTCTAGGTTTTATAAGAAATCGATCGATGGAATACAAACTAATGTCTTTTGCGAAAGCTCAGGATATGAAACCAAAGGAAGAAAATGTTGTGGGAAATCAATTTACTCTGATGATATAATTGCTTATTTGACTACAAAAGGATTTAGTTTGGATGCAAATAACAATAACTTGGTTAGGATGACGCACTATAACAACAGGGGAACTTATATGACAAAGAAAAATTACTTATACTTTCTCCCTTTATTTGTTGCAAAATCCTACCCTAAAGGCAAATATTATGAAAAAGGAGAATGCTGTATATATTTCACATCTTCAGATGGTGGAGACAAATATACGAAAGACAAAGAATTTCTCAAAAATTGTTTAATTTATACATGCCTTTCAAATCAAAACAGGTGTCTTTCATTTATCGGTTCTGATGAAAGATATTATAAAAATAATTTATGTTTTGATAATGATACTATTGCATCAAATGAACTAAAACACATGAAGCTAGATCTTGACGAAAAAGAATTAATAAATCTTTGGGACAAAATCATCAATGAAGCAAGAAAAACTGAAAATTACAATGATTCATATACATATGGAATTTATCAGATAAATAAAGAGCTAAATACGTTTGATATTTCTGGTATCGGAAAAGGGAAACAACGAATTTACGATTATCCCGAATTGAATGGCCTTTTGAATATTTTGAGAATAAAACTAAAAAAATATTATAGATCTCATATAACTGATAAAATGTTTAAATATGAATTATTAAAATAGAACCAATCAACACATTCAAACTTGAATGCTAAAATTTCGTAAAATACATATTATATCTATTGCCAAACTAATGTCAAATTTGATAATATAGACTTAGCAGGAATTAGTCCGAAATGGGCGGTTAGTCACTCCTCTATAAGTGAGGTGATGACTTATGAACGAAACTTTGAGTTTAGTTTTCTTCATATTGCTTACGGTTTTGTTAATAATTATAAAAATAAAGCAATAACTGCCTCTGGCTAGAGAAGCAGTTAAATGTTAATCTAGTTGACAGGACTAGCCGCCTTTTAAGCGGGATTCCTGCTATTATTATATGCATTGAAATACAAAAGTCAATCCCATATAATTCCTGGTGCGTAGTTCGTGTTCGCGGGCTCATTTCTTCTTTACACCTGAGTTTTTAGGTAGAAAAGAGGTGATGAGATGTTTAATAACATAAAAGATTTATTAGATATTATAATTAAAATAATAATAATATTCTCTTTTATAAAAAAACGCCCGCGTCGTAAGCGTGGACGTCGATACAAAATTAAAAAGTAACGATGAGCCCGTAAACGGACTACGCTCTTATTATATGCATTGAAATACAAAAGTCAATCCCATAAGATATGTATTATTATGTTTGATTTCACTTGGATAATAGCCACAATTTCTATCACTGGATCATTTTTAAATATAAAGAAAAACCCTTTATGTTTTTATTTATGGAATATTTGTGAAATTATGTGCTTGATAATTGACTATAAAAATCATCAGTATGGCCGAGCTTTTTTAGATTTATTTTTAATTGTTATGAATACATACGGTATTTTTTCTTGGTCGAAGAAAAAAAAATAGAAAGAAACTACCCACATAATCTTTGATATGACGGGCTTTTTCTGAGGAATAATTTAATGATTCTTATCCTTAAGAAGTATTCTTACTATATTTACGATGTAACATATATCCCATCCAAATAAAGGGATTAGGCCCCATATGGAATCTGAGATCATATTATTATCAATTATTTTGAAAGCATTGTAGTAAATCCCAAACCACAACAATATTGCTATAACTAACGAAATTAATATGCATACAATAATATTAAATTTTAGAGAACTTTGAGGTCTGATTGGCAAATTAGAAATAGCAGCGTACAAAAATGGTATCACTAGTAATATTGTAGTTTCCATAATAGGATTAGCCCATTTAATGTTACACCATTCTTTTATAAACGCATTAGGAATCATAGTAGCAACCAAAATATAAAAACTAATCCCAATATTTTTCCAATACTTATTCCATTGCCTTTCAGTAAGTTTATATACATTTTTCATCGTTACCACCCAAGATCAAATTTTAGAACCATTTATCATATTTAATGCTATCGTTTCCAATACCGCAGCCACTAATAAAATAGCCGCAACAACTAATAAAAAAATTAATATATATCTATGACGAACTTTTTTTTCAAATTTTTCAAATCTAAAATAAGTACTTGATAATATAATTATCATAGAAGCTAATAATTCAAGAACTGAAAAAAATACTGAAATCCAAGAATTACATATTAATGCAAATTCTATTATCGCACCCAGCATAAAAGAAGATCCAACACACCAAATAGTCCCAAGAATTCCAAAACTCCAATAATTAATCCAGAAAATCATGTATAGCACTGAAATGTTATTCGTAAAACACCAAAAGAATCTTCCTAAAGTATTCGTACTCTGTACTTTTGTGAGTAAACTCAAAAAACTAGTATTTAAAACGTTCGAATCAGATTTAAAACATATTCCAAAAATTAAAAATGTGATTTGTAATAGCAACTGCAATAAACATATTACATGTATCACCTTTATTTTAATTTTTGCCACAGTGATTCCCTTAAAATTATTTACCATAAACTATGTTAATGTAGCAGCACCCAAAAAGAGTCCTAACGGGCTTGCAGCAGCCACGCCAACGGCAGCTATCCCAACAAAACTACCTGCTGCACCAGTTATTTGAGATGCAGCAATAAGATTACCACCAATGGTACCTATAGCGACAGCAGATCCTGCACCTGCAGCAGTGGCTGTTACACCTGCTATCGTACCGGCAGCAGCAATCGCACTGGCGTTGCAAGTAAAATTTATAATCCCACTCTTCCTAAATTTAAGACGTCGATTTGTTTTTAAAGATCCTACCAATGCATTATTTTTATATACACAAAACGAATCATCCTTAACTGAATATTCATACAAATTGCCACCAAAATTACTATGTGCAGTGCAATTCGTTAAAACATCTACACCACAATAATTATAAGCTGCAGCACCCAAACAAAACATTGTCATAAGAATATTTACTGATTTAAACAAACCAATTTTTTTTATTTTTGTGTTAAACACTATATACACATCCTTCTAAAAATAA
>JAEIGA010018721.1_pt1 | contig 10555 bp, 8 predicted proteins | sample 9270691 | NCBI WGS metagenome assembly JAEIGA01 (sample SAMN17057246, study PRJNA624740) | gut metagenome | biome: biome; isolation source: fecal sample | host: Bos grunniens | place: China: Xizang | collected 2019
ACCGTGAAGAGCCAGAGCATACCGGCAGGCCGACACGCCATCAAGGGCGACACCGTGAGACTCTCACTAATGCCATAGGAGATTTTGTAGAACAAACAAAGGAATATATAGGTAATGAAACTGAGCGAACTGTTAAGAGAGACACAATGCACCAGAATGGTTCTCCCGAAAGAGGAGGTCGACATTCAGGGAATAAACATCGATTCACGCCTTGTACAGAAAGGAGACCTGTTCATAGCTGTAAAAGGAACGCAGACCGACGGACATCAATACATTGCCGCTGCCGAAGAAAAGGGTGCGGTTGCGATAGTGTGCGAAAAGACTCCCGACAGGCTGTCGCCGAACGTTGCGTATATTACATTCCCCAACGTGCAGAGCATCACCGGCAAGCTCGCCACCACATTCTACGGCAACCCGTCGCAGAAATTGAAACTGGTGGGCGTAACAGGAACAAACGGCAAGACAACCATTGCCACACTGCTCTATGAGCTGTTCCGCAGAATGGGACACCGTTGCGGCCTGTTGTCGACAGTGTGCAATTACATCGATGGCGTTGCACACCCATCGACACACACCACCCCCGATGCCATCTCGCTCAACAGGATGCTTGCACAGATGGTTGATGCCGGTTGTGAATATGCATTCATGGAGGTGAGTTCACACGCTCTTGCACAGGAGCGCACAGGCGGACTTGAGTTCGCAGGAGGTATCTTCACAAACCTCACCCGCGACCATATGGACTACCACGAGAACATGGAGAACTACCTGAAGGCCAAGAAGAGTTTCTTTGACAATCTCCAGCGCCACGCTTTCGCAATCACCAACCTCGACGACAAGAACGGCCCGGTGATGGTGCAGAACTGCCGATGCGACATAAAGAACTACTCTACACGCACCATTTGCGACTACAGGGCAAGGCTCATTGAAACTCACCTTGACGGTATGTTGCTTGAATTCAACAACCGCGAATTCACCACATTGCTCACAGGACGTTTCAACATCAGCAACCTGCTTGCGATATACGGAGCCGCAATAGAGTTAGGCAAGGACCCCGAGGAAGTGCTATGCATAATGAGTACACTGAAACCGGTATCGGGACGCTTTGAGGCACTCCACTCACCCGAAGGATTCTCGGCAATTGTGGACTACGCCCACACTCCAGATGCGATAAAGAATGTATTGGGCACAGTGAACGACGTACTCCGCGGCAAGGGCAGCATAATCACCGTAGTGGGTGCCGGTGGCAACCGCGACAAAGGCAAACGTCCGATGATGGCAGCCGAGGCGGCAAAAGCCAGCGGCAGGGTGATACTGACATCGGACAACCCGCGTAACGAAGACCCGCAGGAGATTATAAACGATATGCTTGCCGGCCTCAACGACGAACAGCGCAAAAAGACTATAGCCATCGTTGACCGCAAGGAGGCGATACGGACAGCCTGTGCCCTTGCACAGAAAGGCGATGTGGTGGTAGTGGCAGGCAAGGGACACGAGAACTACCAGGAGATTCAGGGTATCAAGCACCATTTCGACGACAAGGAAGTTTTGAATGAAATCTTTAACCGATAAGACAATATGCTGTACTATATATTTGACATTCTTGAAAAGATGAACCTGCCGGGTGCGAGACTGATGAACTATACATCGTTTCGCGCACTGCTCACAATAGTAATCTCACTGCTGATTTCGGCATGGTTCGGCAGTTACCTGATAAAGTTCTTCAAAAAGAAACAGATAACCGAGAATCTGCGCGAATATGACAAGAACAACCTGAAGGCCGGAGTGCCTACAATGGGTGGTCTGATAATAATAATAGCCATACTGGTTCCCTGTCTGCTTATAGGACGTCTTGACAACGTGTATATGCTGTTGCTGATAATAACCACCGTGTGGTTGGGCTTACTGGGCTTTGCCGATGACTATATAAAGACATTCAAGAAGAACAAGGACGGCATCCCCGGCAAGGTGAAGATTGTAGCCCAGGTGGGACTGGGATTTGTCATTGGACTGACACTTTATTTGAGCCCACAGGCCGTGATGCGCGAAAACATAGTAGTCGAGAAAAGCAACAAAACCGAGATTGTGCAGCACAGGACAAAGTCGGAGAAACTGAACAAGACCACCATCCCGTTCATAAAGAACCACAACCTCGACTACAGCGAGGTGATGTCGTTCTGCGGCAAGTACAAGGACGAAGCCGGATGGGTGCTGTTTGTCATTGTGACCATTCTTGCCGTTACGGCTGTGTCGAACGGCGCGAACCTGAACGACGGTATGGACGGCATGCTGGCAGGAAATGCAGCCATCATAGGTGTGACGCTTGCTGTGCTGGCCTATGTATCGAGCCACGTCGACTGGGCCGAATACCTGAACATAATGTTCTTGCCGGGCATTGAGGAGGTGGTGATATTCACGTTCGCGTTCATTGGTGCGCTCATTGGTTTCCTGTGGTACAATGCCTTCCCTGCACAGGTGTTTATGGGAGATACCGGCAGCCTCACGATTGGCGGTATAATAGCCGTAATAGCCATTCTCATACACAAGGAGATTCTGCTTGTGCTGTTGTGCGGTATATTCGTGGCCGAGAACCTGTCGGTTATGGCACAGGTGGCATATTTCAAGCAAGGAAAGCGCAAGGGCGTGAAGCAGAGACTGTTCCGCCGCGCCCCATTGCATCATCACTACAACATGGCAGAGGACAAGCTCGACAAGGAGTGCAAATATGTGTTTAAAGGCCCCGAAAGACCATTGCACGAAGCTAAAGTGACACTGCGCTTCTGGATTGTGACAATTGTTATGGCAGTCATCACCCTTATGACTTTGAAGATAAGATAATGGAAAAGAGAATAGTTATATTAGGAGGAGGCGAGAGCGGATGCGGAGCTGCTGTTTTAGCCAAGAAACTGGGATTCGATGTATTCCTGTCGGATTTCGGGAGAATAGCTGACAAGTACAAGCAGATGCTCAACGAGCAGGAGATTCCCTGGGAAGAGGGAGGCCACACAAAGGAGCTTATACTCAACGCCGGCGAGGTAATCAAGAGCCCGGGTATCCCAAACGAGGCACCTATAGTGGTGCAGATAAAGGATGCCGGCATACCCATCATCTCTGAAATTGAATTCGCAGGGCGTTATACAAGGGCGAAGATGGTATGCATCACCGGTAGCAACGGCAAGACGACTACCACCTCGCTGATATATCACATATTCCGCGAAGCGGGCCTCGACGTGGGTCTGGCAGGCAACATAGGCAACAGCCTTGCACTGCAGGTTGCACAGGGCGACAGGGACTACTACATTGTAGAACTCAGCAGTTTCCAACTCGACAACATGTACGAGTTCAGGGCAAACGTGGCTGTACTCCTGAACATCACCCCCGACCACCTCGACCGCTACGGATACAACATGCAGAACTACGTTGATGCCAAGCTGCGCATCCTGCAGAACCAGCAGTCCGACGATGCTTTTGTATACTGGAACGATGACCCTATAATAAAGAAGGAACTTCCCAAATACCGCCACGGCAAGCTCTACCCGTTTGCCGAGGAGAAGCGCGAGGGAAATGCGGCATACACACACGAGGAGAAGCTTGTGTTTACAGAACCCACACCGTTCAACATGGAACTTGAGGAGCTGTCGCTCACCGGCAAGCACAACCTCTACAACTCAATGGCTGCGGGTATATCGGCCAATGTAGCCGGCATACGCAAGGAGACCATACGCGAGGCGTTGAGTACCTTTGCGGGTGTTGAACACAGGCTCGAGAAAGTGGCTACGGTTGACGGTGTCGAGTACATCAACGATTCAAAGGCCACAAACGTGAACAGCTGCTGGTATGCACTGCAGAGCATGAAGAAAAAGACCATACTGATATTGGGCGGCAAGGACAAGGGCAATGACTACAACGAGATTGCCGAACTGGTGAAGAACAGATGCTCGGGACTGGTGTTCCTGGGTGCCGACAATAGCAAGTTACTGGAGTTCTTCAAGGACTACGGACTGCCCATTGCCGACACACACAGCATGGAGGAGTGCGTTGAAGAGGCACGCCGCATGGCAAAGAGCGGCGAGGCGGTACTGTTGAGCCCCTGCTGCGCAAGCTTCGACTTGTTCAAGAGCTACGAAGACAGGGGAAGACAGTTCAAGAATCTGGTACATAAACTATAAGCAGGATGGGAGGAGACAAGTTAAAACGCATACTATTCAAGGGCGACAAGGTTATATGGGTTGTCTTTATCAGCCTTTGTGCCATATCGTGGGTTGAAGTGTTCAGCGCCACGAGCCGCCAGACATACACAAGCGGCAACTATTGGAGCCCCATCATAAAGCACACCTGCTTCCTCATAGGCGGCATATTCGTGGCATGGTTCATACACAACCTGAAAGCACAATGGATTGACAAGTGCAGCAAGTTCATATATTGGGCAGGAATCGTAGGACTCATCTGGGCACAGGTGGCAGGTGCCAACCTGAACGGCAGCGCACGCTGGATAAGTGTCTTTGGAATAACGTTCCAGCCCATGGAGATTGCAAAGATGGGATTGGTGATGATGACGGCAAGGATACTTGCCAGACACCAGGACGAGGAAGGAACGGACAAACAGGCCTTCTGGGAGATTGTGAAATACAGCGTTGTGCCTATTGCCATAATACTCAAGGAGAACCTGTCGTCGGCATTCCTGTTGGCGGCAACCATTTACCTTATGATGTTCATTGGCAGGGTTCCAAAGAAGCAGCTCCTGATAACGCTTGGCGTGGGTATCGCGGCAATGGCATTGGGACTGGCGGCAATACTGATGACTCCGGAGAGCTTCAAGCACAACGGCTCATTCGGCAGCAAGGTCATAACATGGAAACACCGCATCATCGATGCTCTTGACTCAAGCCCTGTTACGGCAGAGGAGTATGACGAAAATGACAATGAACAGAGGACCTACTCGCACATTGCCGTTGCATCGAGCCACATCATAGGTTGCGGCCCTGGCAACTCAATACAGCGCGACTTTATCCCACACGCATACTCGGACTACATCTTTGCTGTGATAATCGAGGAGCTTGGGCTATTGGGCGCGGTTGTCGTGATGCTGCTATACCTGACGTTGCTGTATACCTGTGGAAAGATTGCGAAGAAATGCGATGACCCCTACACTGCATTCCTGTCAATGGGCATAGGAATGATTATCGTTACACAGGCACTACTGCACATGTATATATCAGTAGGTAATTTTGTAACCGGACAGCCATTGCCGCTGATGAGCCAGGGTGGAACATCATTCATCATCAACAGCGTGTACATAGGATTCATCCTGTGCATAAGCCGCTATGCAGTCCCGTTGAACGAAAAGAAGACAACAACACAGGAAACCATTGTATAACACCACAAACTTTGTGTTTATGAAAAAGGAGTATAGAATAATCATCAGCGGAGGAGGCACCGGAGGACACATCTTCCCGGCCCTGTCCATTGCCGATGCCATTAAGGCAAAAATGCCCGAGGCGAAGATTCTGTTCGTTGGAGCCGACAACAGGATGGAGATGCAGAGAGTACCCGAAGCAGGATATGACATTGTGGGATTGCCCATTGCCGGCTTTGACCGCAAGAACCTGCTCAAGAACATCAAGGTTGTGTGGAAAATTCTCAAGAGCCAGCGCATGGCAAGGAGAATCATCAAGGATTTTGCGCCACATGCGGCGGTAGGTGTAGGCGGATATGCCAGCGGCCCCACATTGAAGATGGCCGCAAGTATGGGCATACCCACACTCATACAGGAACAGAACTCATACGCTGGTGTAACAAACAAGATACTCTCGAAACAGGCAAAGATGATTTGCGTGGCGTATGACGGGATGGAGCGTTTCTTCCCTGCCGAAAAGATAAAGTTCACAGGCAACCCGGTGCGCAAGAATCTGCTTGAGATGCGTGCGAACCGCGAGGTGGCAATGAAGGCAATGAAGCTCGACAGCAACAGGAAGTGTGTTCTCATTGTCGGTGGTAGCCTGGGCGCGCGCAGCATAAATGAAGGTATTATGGCAAGCATCGGGCAGATAAGGGAGAACAAGGATATACAGTTCATCTGGCAGACAGGAAAGCTCTATTTCGAGGAGATGAAGAGAAGGGCCGACGAGGCCGGTAAACCCGAGAACCTGACAATTACGGATTTCGTATCCAATATGGGTGATGCATTGAGCGCGGCCGACCTTGTGGTATCACGTGCCGGCGCAGGCTCAATATCGGAATTCGCCCTGCTTGGAAAGGCTGTCATTCTGGTACCATCGCCCAATGTATCGGAAGACCACCAGACAAAGAACGCCATGGCACTTGTTGATAAGGATGCCGCAATATATGTTGCCGATGCGAACGTGAAGGAAGAACTCATTGCAAAGGCTGTGGAGACAGTAAATGACGGAGCGAAGATTGCACAGCTCGAGAAAAACATCGTTAAGATGGGCAAGCCCAATGCTGCAAGCGAGATTGCCGATGAGGTGCTGTTGCTTGCCGAGGCGTATATGAAGAATGTAAAAAAGTGATTTGTAGGAGAGATGGAACTGAAGGATATTAAATCGGTTTATTTTCTGGGTGCCGGCGGCATTGGCATGAGCGCACTGGTGAGATATTTTCTGTGCGAAGGAAAATTCGTGGGCGGATATGACCGCACACCAAGCGAACTCACCGACAAGCTCATTGAGGAGGGTGCTGTACTCCACTTTGAGGAGAACACGGACCTTGTCCCTGCCGAGTGCAAGGACCCCGCATCGACACTTGTCGTGTACACCCCCGCAATACCGGCCGACCACAAGGAGTGGGGCCTGTTCAGGGATGGCGGATTCACTATCAAGAAAAGAGCCGAGGTGCTTGGCATAATCACAAAAGGGAAACGGGGCGTGTGCGCTGCCGGAACACACGGCAAGACAACGACCTCTACAATGACTGCACATCTGCTGCGCAGTTCGGCAGTGGATTGTGCCGCGTTCCTGGGCGGTATATCAAAGAACTACGGGAGCAACCTGCTCACAACGGACAAGAGTGACCTTGTGGTCATTGAAGCCGACGAGTATGACCGCTCGTTCCTGCATCTGCAACCATACGTAGCGACAATAACATCGGCCGACCCTGACCATCTGGACATATATGGCAACAAGGAGAACTACCTTGAGGCATTCGCGCAGTTCACCGAGAGGATACGCGAGGACGGATTCCTTATTATACACGAGGGGCTCGAGGTGAAGCCACGCACAAAAGCAGGGGTAAAGGTCTATACATACGGTCGCGGAGAGGGTGATTTCCACGCAGAGAACATACGCATCGGTGGTGGCAGGATCATATTCGACTATGTGTCACCGTGGCAAAGGGTTGAGGATGTGGAATTGGGCGTACCAATGAGCATAAACATTGAAAACGGCATAGCATCAATGGCTATGGCAGAGATTTGTGGAGCTGCGGCAGAGGAGCTTAAAGAGGGCATGAAAAGCTTTGCCGGTGCAGAACGCCGATTCGATTTCCACATAAAGGAGGAGAATCTTGTACTTATAAGCGACTATGCCCACCACCCCGACGAGGTACGTGCCTGTGCAAGGTCAATAAAGGAGCTATACAGCGACAAGAAGGTGACGGTACTTTTCCAGCCCCACCTCTTCAGCCGCACAGCCGACTTTTACAAGGAGTTCGCCGAGAGCCTGTCGCAGTTTGACAAGGTGATACTGGTTGACATATATCCTGCAAGGGAGAAACCCATCCCGGGTGTCACAAGCAAGCTCATATATGACCACCTCGAGGCAGGAGTGGAGAAGGAGATGTGCAGCCGTGCCGGGGTGCTGGAGTGCGTTGAAAAGGAGAAGAACGGAATTGAGATTCTTGTATCACTGGGAGCCGGAGATATTGAGAACGAGATTGCAGAGATTAAAAGGATTTTGAAGAACAGATAATGCTGAAAAAGATTCTGAAATATATCATAGCCGTAGCCATACTGTGCTATCTGGTCTTTGCCTTTGTCATAGTCCCGTTGCAGAAGGACAATGACAGTTGCAGGGGTGTGGCCATACAGATAACCAACAACAGGCTGGGTACCATCAGCAACGATGACATTGTGGATATGCTCAAGGATGGCGAGCTTTACCCCGAAGGCGAGAACATCGACAGCATCAGCTGCAGCAGAATTGAAGAGTACATAAAGACTCTGTCATTGATTAAGGAGTGCCAAGTATACAAGACCAACGGGAAAAAGATAAGGATTGACGTCATTTGCCGCGAACCGGTACTCAAGGTCTTTGACAAGACCGGAGCGACATATTATGTGGATGTTGAAGGGCAGAAGATTGACGACATAAAGAGACCGTTGCTGCTGCCGGTGGCGTCAGGAGAGATTGATGACAGCATGATAGGCAAGGAGCTGAAGAACATTGTACTGGCCATTGAGAAAGCCCCCTTCTGGATAGCACAGATTGAACAGATATATTTCAACGACAGAAAGGAAGCCGTTATCACTCCCAGAATGGGTGACCACACGATTGAACTGGGAAGCACAAAGGATATCGACAAGAAACTCGAGAGCATAGAAGCGTTCTACCTTAAAGGACTGAACACTGTCGGATGGGACAAATACAGCAAACTGAATATAAAGATCAGCAACAAAGTCATTTGCACAAAAAGGGAAAAATAGATATGGGAAATACCTATTACATTGTAGCCATAGAGGTCAGCTCCTCAAAGATTTCGGGAGCAGTGGGAATTGAGACCACAGAGGGTATGAGAATACTGTCCACCGCAAGCATCGAGGTTGACGGTTTCGTATCAAAAGGCATAGTACGCAATGTCGACAAGACAAGCGAGGCGATAACAAGCATAATCAACATGCTTGAGAACGACCTGAAGGATGTCGTCATAAAAAAGGCGTACATCTCGTTTGCCGGACTCAGTGTACACAGCATCAAGTCAAGGGTGAGCCGTGGATTCGGTGAATACATAAAGATTACACAGGATATAATCAATGGCATGGAGTGCGAGAACAGGGAGACATTCCAGACACCCGACGGCTACAAGAGACTGCAGGTTGACACACAGGAGTACCGTTTCGAGGGCAATGTGGACTACAACCCCATTGGCGCACCCACACAGTTCATCGAGTGCAACTACCTGAACATCCTGATGAAGGAGCAGTTCTACAAGCAGCTGTGCGACAGCTTCAAACAGGCCGACATTGAGATTGAGGAGTGCATATGCGCTGCCCGCCTCGATGCCGACATCCTGCTCTCGAGCGACTTGCGCCGCAACGGTTGCGCGCTTGTAAACATTGGAGCAGAGACAACGACAATATCCATTTACTGCAACGACAAGCCAAAGATGCTCACCGTTCTGCCGCTTGGCAGCAACAACATCACGCGCGACCTCACTGCAGAACGCATATCGTATGCACAGGCCGAGGAGATAAAGATCATACGCGGTTACAAATCTGCCGGCAACGAGAACGACGGCATTGACAGCGTAACGGTAGACAACATCATCAATGCCCGTATGGGAGAGATTCTGAAGAATGTACGCTACCAGATTGAGGAGTCGGGCGAGAGAGTGCAGCACATTGTATTCACCGGCGGTGGCTCAAAGTTGAAGAACCTGAAACTGCTGTTTGAGGAGTTCCTGCCCAACTTCAGCACCGACATTAAGCCCGAGCCACAGCTCAACCTCATAAGCGAAAACGGAATAAACGTGAACGGAGTAATCACCACCGCACTCTACGGCCTTTTGAAACAGGGCAAGGTAAACTGCTGCGAAGATATCCTCTCCCCGGCACAACAAGCTGCACAGCAGAACGGACAACTATTCTTCGCTGATGAAACAGTGGAAGATATTGAGGTACAGATTGATGACAGCAAGACCGAAGAGGAGAACAGGAAAGCCAGAGAAGAAGAGGAAAGGCTGAGAAAAGAGGAAGAAAAGAAGAAAAAGGAGGAAGAGAAAAAGAGGCGAGAGGAAGAAAAGAGAAGAAAGAGAGAGGAAAAGAGAAGTGGATGGGGTCGCAATATCGGCAACCTGTTCCAGGAGTGGTTGACCAATGTGACCACAGACCCCGAAGATGAGAACAACAGAGAAGAACAAAAGGACGAGGACAAATAAATGATACAAGAGTATGGAAATTAAAGAACCAGTAAGACAGAACTTGCCATTTGCAATACCGACAGATGCACCAAGAATAATAAAGGTCGTTGGTGTGGGAGGCGGTGGCAGCAACGCCGTACAGAACATGTACCGAAAAGGCATACACAATGTATCATTTGCGGTATGTAACACCGACCTGCAGGCAATGCAGAACTCGCCAATACCTAAGAAGGTGCAGCTGGGCCTTGAGATAACTGAAGGACTCGGTGCCGGCAACGACCCCGAGGTGGCACGCAAGGCTGCCGAGGAGAGCCGCGAGGAGATTGAGAAGCTCTTCAACGACGGTACAAAGATGGCATTCATCACAGCCGGTATGGGTGGTGGAACAGGAACAGGCGCCGCACCGGTTGTTGCCGAGATTGCACGCAACAAGGGTATATTGACCGTGGGTATCGTGACCATCCCG
>JAEIGA010018722.1_pt1 | contig 10555 bp, 12 predicted proteins | sample 9270691 | NCBI WGS metagenome assembly JAEIGA01 (sample SAMN17057246, study PRJNA624740) | gut metagenome | biome: biome; isolation source: fecal sample | host: Bos grunniens | place: China: Xizang | collected 2019
AACGAATCTGTTATAACTGATAATCCAGCAACTCCAAATGCCATTAATCTTTCAATATCTGAATCATGAAGACACATTTGAGAAGCTTCATAAGCGTATTTATCATGCATATAGTGAATTATATTCATAGTTCCTGTGTATAATTCAGCACAATAATCCATAGTTTTATCTAATTTTTCCATAATTTTATCATAATCTAATATTTCATCATTAATTGGTTCTAAACCTTCAATCACTTTAACTCCAAGTCTTTCATCAATTCCACCATTTATAGTATATAATAATATTTTAGCTAAATTTATTCTAGCACCAAAATATTGCATTTGTTTACCAATTTTCATTGCTGATACACAACAAGCTATTCCATAATCATAACCATATATAGGATTCATTATATCATCATTTTCATATTGTATTGAACCAGTTTCTATTGACATTTTCATACAATATTTTTTAAAATTATCGGGCAATTTTTCTGACCATAATACTGTCATATTTGGTTCTGGAGCGGGATTCATATTTGTTAAAGTATGAAGTATTCTATATGAATTTTTAGTTACCAATGATTTATTTTCATCTAACATACCACCAATAGATTCAGTAACCCAAGTTGGATCTCCTGCGAATAAATCATTATATTCTGGAGTTCTTAAATGTCTAACCATTCTTAATTTTAATACAAATTGATCCATTAATTCTTGAGCGCTTTTTTCATCTAATGTTTTTTCTTGTAAATCTCTTTCAATATAAATATCTAAAAAAGTAGATACTCTTCCAAGACTCATTGCCGCTCCATTATTTTCTTTAACACTAGCTAAATAAGCTAAATAAACAAATTGTACCGCTTCTGTTGCATTTGTAGCTGGTTTTGATACATCTATTCCATAAGATATCGCCATAGCTTTTATATCATTTAAAGCTCTTATTTGTTGTGTTATTTCTTCTCTTTTTTGAATATTTAAATGATTTAATGATAAATTTTTAAAATCATTTTCTTTAAATTCTATTAATTTATCAGCTCCATATAAAGCTAATCTTCTATAATCTCCAATTATTCTACCACGACCATAAGCATCTGGTAACCCGGTCAATAATCCAGCATGTCTTGCTACTTTTATTTCTTTAGAATACGCATCAAAAACACCTTCATTATGTGTTTTTCTATATTTAAATTCTTCTAATATATTATTAGGTAATTTATATCCAAACGCTTCTAATGATGTTTTAACCACTCTCATACCACCAAATGGATTAATTATTCTTTTTAAAGGCTTATCAGTTTGTAGTCCAACTATAATTTCATCTTTTTTACTTAAATATCCAGGTTCAAAATTATTTATACCTGCAACGTGCTTTAAATCAACATCTAAAATTCCTTTTTTTAATTCTTGTATTTTTAATTTATTGAATTTGTTTAGTAAATTAATAGTTTTATTAGTTGGTGGTTTTAAAAATAATTCATCTCCAGTGTATTCGCTATAATTTTGCTTTATAAAATCACTTACATTGATTTCATTTTGCCATTTGTTAGTTTTAAAATTTCTATAAGCATAATTATTGCACATATAACCATCTCCTCTATTTAATTGTATATCTTTTCCATTTAAAATTTAACTGATTTAATAAAAATAAAATAAATAAAATTAATTATAATAAATAAATTAATTATAATTATTGGTATACTAATTTATAAATATAACAATATAGGTTTACAATTATTAAAAATTAATATATAATATTAATGAAAGGGTGGTTTTATGGAAAATTATTTTGAAGAAGTTGAATATTATCATGATATTTTATTAAATAAACCTGAAGGAAAACCTGGGAGAATATATTTAAAAAATAGAGGTTTAACCAAAGAAACCGCCATTAAATGGAAATTAGGATATTCTCCAATTGGTTGTATACCGGATTGTTATAATGGTGAAACTTATATGTTTTGGGAAAAATTATGGGGTAGATTAACAATTCCAGTTAGATCATCAACTGATGAAAATATATACGAAACTATTTCAGGAAGATTAGTAGAACCAGTTAAAACTAGAGAAAAAAATCCAAAATATGACCATTATATATTTCCAGCTAGAAATGTATTATTTGGATTATGTGAAAATAAAGTTAATATGTTTTTAAATAACAAAGCTGTTATTACAGAAGGACAATTAGATGTAATAAGTGCTTGGCAAAGAGGAATAAAAATAGTGTGTAGTAGTTTTGGAGCTCATGCGGGATTAGCACATATGATTTTATTAAATAGATACACAGATAATATTTATATAATTTATGATAATGATGATGCAGGAAATAAAGGAGCAAAAAATGCTGAAAAAATAGCAAAAGAAAATAAATTAAAATTAAAAATAAAACATCCATTTCCAGATGGTGTTGATATGGATAAATGGGTTCAAACTCATACAGCTGAAGAATTTTTTAAAATAATAGAATATAATAAAGACGATTTTTTAGCTAATAAATTAAATAAAATATTAAAAGGAGAATAGAATGTTTGATATAATATGTAATATAATAAATAAAAATGAATGTGGATTAGAAAAATATAGTTCTATATTAGAAGTTAAATTTTGGAGATTTGATGTTGAAGGCAGAGGAATTAAAAAGTTTTATCAGCAAGAAGATCATTACGAATTAATTATAGATCCTGATAAATATATAAGTGATATATTAACAGAAGGTGAATTACCTAATAAAATTGGTAAATTTAACATAAGAAAAACATGGAAAAGAATTAAATAATTATCAATTTATTAAAAAAGAACATAAAAATGTGTTCTTTTTTTATTTTTTTACCAAAAGTTGGTGATAATGTGAGAAAAGAAGATATAAATTTGGAAGGATTTATTCAAGATACCGGTTACTTATTTATTCAAGAAGCTTATTTTAAAAAAATAGATGAATATGTTTATGAATTTATATATATAAATTATTTTAAAAATAAGATTATTAGTGATATAACTTATGGTTATAAAATAGATTATTCAATTAAATTACACAAAATAGATGGTCCTGCGTATATTAAATTTAACGAAAAAGGTGAATTAATAAGAGAATTATATTATATTAATAATAAACAATTAGATGAAATGCAATTTTGTGTTAAGATTGGTGCTTTTGATAAAAAAAGTTTAACACCAAATTATAATAATTTAGATTTTTAAATAAAAAGCATATCTTTTATAATTATATTTATAAAAGATATACTTTTTTAAAATTATTTTTTATTATTTTTAGTTTTATCGTCATTATAATGATCTATATCAAAAGGATCAATTAATAGAAATGAAATTAACAGCATAGATATTGTTGTTTCAAAATATAATCCTACTCCTATAGTTATTCCAATACACGCTGCCAATAACATTGTTACTGATGTGGTTATTCCCTTTATTGATTCATTTTTTTTAAAAATAACTGCTGAACATGCAAAACCAATTCCAGTTAATAACTGTCCAGATATTCTAGTAGGATCATTTCCATACATAGATCCTACCGTTTGTATTAAAAGAGCTAAATTTCCGACTAAAACATAAGTTCTGACTCCAACAGGCATACCTGTTGTTTGTCTATTCCATCCTAGTAAGCCACAATAAAATGCAACTAAAATCATTTTAATTAAATATAAAAAATATTCTTCAAATAACAAAACATTTTCACCACCACTCAGAATATTTATCTGAATTATCAAAACTATTTGTATTAAAAGAAAGTCCAATTAATTTAAAAGATCCATTATCTTTTAAAATATTCATTTTTTTAAATATATATATATTAGTTCCAACCAAAAGAGTATTTCCATCTTCTAATTCACTTTTTTTAGCGCATAATTCATCAAAACTATTGAAATTATTTTTAAATTTAATTTGAGAATAAAAATTATTATCTTTAAATGGTTCCAAAGAATTTAATAAATCTAATTGATTTAAATTTTCATTTATATTTTTATATTTATAATGAAAAGCAATTTCTTTAATTATTTCTAAATCACTTTTAGTACAATTGATTAAAAATCCTAATGTTAAATTATCCAAATATTCTTCACTTGTTATTTTATCGAAATCATTTGGTTCTATTAAAATCCCATTAATTACATAATTTAATTTTAAAACAATTTTATTATCTTGTATTTCTCTAATAATTATAGATGGATATTCTACACTACTTAATTGATTATTTGTGGATAATGTAATTTTACATTTATTATCATTTAATATAATAGCAACTAAATATTCATCATATAAAAATGAATCATATTTAACATCCTCATTAAAACCACAATATATGGGAGAAATATTTGTTGTATCTATCATTTTAATAAATTTATCAATTAAATCATTTAAATGTTTAAATTCATCATCATTTTCAGTTACTAATTTTTCATACATATTCAATTATTTCACCTCTTTAGTATAAAAAATAGAGGAGTTTTGTTTCACTTTTCTCCTCAAATGCATGGAATAACCTCCACCAACCATGTCATTTATCTTCACTGGAGTGCCATGTCCATCTTTGTTTTCAGTTAGATGTTTTTCAAATATGAATAATATTCAGACATAACCATTAATTGCTCCCTTATATGGTTATTAACAAGAACCACGCAAACCCCATTTTAAGTATTTAGGGTATTTTAAAATACTGTATAAAATATATGTGGAGAAGAATCATATAAGATTCTTCTCTAAGTGACGATTTAGTCACTTACAAAATCCTATTAAAGATTCATTATTTCACTAGAACCCTTTGCTTAATAGGCTATGATAACGATCTCTGTATTACACACTTAAAAGTGTAACTCCGGCACGGAAAAGTTGACGGCGCAACGCATATACCAATATATGTCTAACTTATATTTAAAAAATATACTTAAACTTAAAAAATATTAACAATATAAACTGTAAATATTTTTTACACTTCTAGATATTTTTTTTAAAAGGGGAAATAAATTTAGGAGGTGTTTATGTGGCAAATCAAACCACTTATGTAGCTCAATGTAAAGTATGCAATAGTTATTTTAAATCTAGAATAGAAAATTTATCTATGCAAGGATTTAACCCTCAACAAATATATGATTATCTTCAAAATATACAAGATTCTAATGAGAAAGCTATTGTTCAAAGAGAAAATATTAATCCTTCAGCTATTCGTAGACATATAGATAGACATTTTACTGGAGATACTATGGAAAAAACTAAAATAGTTGAAGTTCAAGATAAAATACATCAATCTCGCAGAAACTTACAAGAAGGTATAGCTATAGCTATTGATAAAATTAATGCTATGTCTCATATGATAGATACAACATTATTAAAAATTGAAGAAATAGAATCTGATTCTACATTAAATAATAAAACAAAATATACATTAACAAATCAATATATTAATACAACAAAAGGATTAATTGAATCATTATCTAAATTAACTGGTGATTTAAAAGACGAATCTACAATAGATACTCAATTTTTTATAAATGAAATTAATAATTTTGGAGATATAGTATTATCCGCAATAAGATCTGCCGATAAAATATTAGGATTAAATGGTGAATTAGAAATAACATTTGCAGCTGAATTTCAAAATGCTTATCAAGATTATAAAATAAAACAAATAGCTCAAATTAATGGGGAAATACAAAAATCTAAAGAAAATTTAATGAATACATTTAATGACGGGGTATAATTATGATACAATTAAGATTTGATTCGACAAAAGAATTATTTGATTTTATATTATACACTCCAGATCTAATGTATTGGAATATATTAGAATGTAATCTAACTACAAACGATGGTACTATAAATGATTATAATATATATATTCATAGAAATGTTAGAGATGGTTCTGAGATAGTATGTTTAAATGATGAAGATATAAAAGAAAGATTTATGAGAGTCGCTGATGATGTTAAAACTAATAAATATAGAGGTATTAAATTCGATATTTTATTACAAATATCTATTGATTTTAAGAATTCTATAGATATTTTTGATCATTTTTATGATTTTTATTTATGTTTATACTCAAATGATGATGTTATAATATGCAGTACACATTTTTATGAACGAAATAAAGATCATGGAATACAACCAATTATAGCTTTTGATACTTATATAGTTCAATTATATAATGAATGGAAAAATTCTAAAATTTTGCAAAATTAAAAGGGAAGAAATTATCTTCCCTTATTTTTATTCTTCTTTAACTTCTTCTTTAACTTCTTCTTTAACTTCTTTTGGCATAAATATTGCTAATATAATATAAGATGTAACTAACACAATTGATACATGTGGAACAAATAATAATATAATAAATATTATTCTACAAATATCAGGATTAATTCCAAAAAATTTAGCAATACCTCCTATTACACCAAATAACCATGAATCTTGAACTTTAAATAGTTTTTTCATTATATCATCTCCGTCATATTCTTATAAATCTATCCCTAAACCATTGAGTTTCAACATATCTATATTTTAATAAAGCTTTTTCTCCAACATCAGCACCATAAAATATATCTCTGTTTAAAAAATTAGCTCTAAGTTCTTTATTACAAATAGCATCCCAATCTGGCATACCTTCAGAATTTGTTTTTATTGGAACATAATTATAAACATTTACAAAATTATAAGCAAATTCAAATTCATTCATCAAAGTTAAATCAAATGGTTCTATTAATTTAACACCATATATATTTGCCCATTCAGTTGGCCATCGTTTTGTTATATCTGGATCGCTTACTGGTTGCCATTTGTCAGTATTTAAAGACATTTTATCACTCCTTTTTAGTTAACTATAAACCGATTAACTAAAAAAATTAACATTATTTATGAAATAAACTAAATACCAAATCTAAGAATCCAGTAACTGAATTATCATTTTCAATTATAGTCCATTGATCATGCATATATCTATAACATGAATATGGAATATAACAACATCCTTTATCTCCCCATTCTGAACCCCAACTATTTTGCACTATAAAAGATCCACCATTTTTATTATCATCATATCCAATTATTAACATACAGTGAGAACCTAAATATCTTTCTTTTGTTATATTTGGAACCGGTATTATACCATTTAATGCGGTTTCTGGTGTATCAAATGATCCGTATAATTTCATTCCAATTAATACCGGATGTTTTATTTTTAGTGCATTTTTAATCTCGTTTATACCATTAACTCTTTGATAGCCCTTTATTTTATAATTAGCAGCATCTATATCACAATTTTGTGGTGGTTTAACCATTAATTTTTCTGGTATATAAGGCCATAATGAATCTCTACAAACTCCATTTGTATGCAAAACTTTCATTCCAGAACGAATTGTTGCCCCACAATCTTTATTTATTGTTCCTTCCATTTCTCTTTCTTTATAATATACATACATTGCTGATAATTCTACAGCTGGTTTTTTATACAAATAATAATGTATAAATTCCATTAAACTAGTAGCACCTTGTCCAGTACAGCTACCAATTTCTCCTTGATTTTCAATTCTATTATTATATAGATTTCGTAAATCAATTTTTTTAGATAATGAAACAGACATACAGTGTCTATTACCAAATAATATATCTCTGTTATCAACTGGATCTTCCATAAATTGAATAAATTGGTGAGGTTTAAAATTTTCAGATTTAATATCTTCTTTTTTTTCATCGAATATATCTATTTTCTCAATTACATCCTCTATTAAGTCTTCACTTGGTTTTTTAGATTTCATTAAAAATTCACTAATTCCATTTATTATATGGTTTATTATGTTTTTTAAAAAATCAATAAAATTATTTGATATTTCTAATAAATGAACACTAATATTTGATATTTTTTTTATTATTTGTTGCATTATTTCTTTAAAAGATTTAAATTTTTTCACAATAATCACTTCCTAATCTATAATTTAATATTTTTATTAAAATTTGGAAACATTGTGGTATTTAATTGTATTGTATATATATTTGTACAAGTATCACATATTTTCGACACCCCATTTATTGGTTTAATTATATAAGATACTTCTTTACAATGTGGACATAATAATTCATATTCATAATTAATTATACCGGCACCATTTAATTTTTTAATAATTATCTTAACATCTTGAATTGATATATTGGCTATATGATTTTTAATATAATTGGTTAGACCATTGAGTCTAACCAATTCTACTCCTTCCATATTAAATATTTCAACTACACATTCTAAAATTTGGTCTTTAATTGGATCTCTCCAAAATTCTGACATATTTAATACCTTCTTTCTTATTTGTATTTTTTATTTTTAACTTCCATTTGGTTTTCTTTTGAATTATTGTCTATTTTGTTATTTGTTTGGTTAATGCATTTGCTTGGTTGTTGAAAATTGTTTTGATTATTATTATCAATATTATTATAATTATCACTATAATTAATTGGTTCTGCAATGTGATAAGCTACTTCGCCAGTTTCATATGAAACCAGTTGATTATTTTCATTCAAATATAAACCTTCTTGAATATCTGGTATACCATTATTATTATAATCGTGCTCTATTTTTTGTATTTTTTCATCTTTTAAATCTTTTGCATTATAATCTTCAAATCCTTGAGAAGTCGGATCTGATAATATACCTAATAAAGCTAATATAGTTAAACAACTATTAATTATACCATCTAACTCCATTGGTATATTAAATCCTAATTGTTGAAGTAATAATATTGTGGTAGATACCATAGCAGCTAAAAACATTTTGTTTTTTATTCTAGCTTTCCAGTTAAAACCCCCAAAAATCTTAACCAATCTGATTTTAAAATTTTTCCACCAAAGTTTAAATTTGGCTTTAATTTTTATTTTCCAATTATTAAACTTTGTTTTGAATGTAACTTTTTCTTCCATAAAAATTACCTCCTAAATTAATTTTATAATAACATGTATATTATAATTAATTGGTGTCGGAGAATAAATAACAACGCTATTATTGTCCACTTTATATGATAAAAATAATCTAATATTATCATCAGTATAACATATAGCATCTATAAAACTAGATTCTGTTAAAGTAAAACCGTGCGGGATATCAACGCAATATACAGATGCTCCATTAATAGTTTCTAAATTCCATTGCCTTTGCGTTATTGATACTTTCTTTTTAAAATTATCAGAATCTATTCCAGTACAATTAACCCATTCCAAATCAGAACCATTCCAGGATAATACTTGATTTGTAGATGGATTAATACCAATTAAATCTTTTATGAATCCATCAATAAGTAAATTACCATCTTCATCAAATCTAAATTTACTAATCTGATTATTCGTATCACCGCATAAATTTTCAACAATATCTAATCTACCAAGAATATCACTGATAGTGGTCGGTGTTATTTTGTTATCATTTTCTGGTTTACCAAAATATATATTTCCATAAACATTTATACCATTAGAAGTTGCTTCTAATGAATTTTTTCGACTAGTAGTATTTGTTCCACAACCAACAGCGAAAATAATACTTTCATCGCAAGTATTGTTTTTACCAACTATAAATTGTTGGTGATGTCTTCCACTAGCGCTAGTATCACTTGCATTATAGCTATATGATCCACTTGTAAAAGTTTTACCAGCTACAATATTTAATCCGTGAGCAAAACAATTATCACCAATTGCAGCACTACTACTTCCACCAGAGTGGGATCCCGCACCAATTGCATAAGTTGTATCACCTTCTGCATGAGAATTATCTCCAGGAGCTTTATTACCATTATAATTATTAAATATTTCACCTTGAGAATATGATGTTGGAGCTTGTTGTTTTGCATCTGGATTAGCAAATCTACCAACGCACTCCACAGACCAATCCGACATTAAACTTACATCTAGTTTTTTCCATACTGGTTTTTTATTTGAATCAGTAGATAATACCATATCAACAGCACCAGTAGAACCACTATTATCAATAAGACTATTAATAATTTTTAAATTCTCTATATTAGAAGTTTTAACATTTTCTGTTGTTATATTTGCTGTTGTTATAGTAGCTTGTTTGTCTATAATTACATTTCCTGAATGTAAAATGGTTTTATTGGTAGAAACTGATACTAAATTCGATAAACTACTAGAACTTCCATTACCGATCATAAATATAGCTGTATCATCTTCATTATAATTACACCCATTTCCTATAGCGAATCCAAAATCAGTTTTTATTGTATTGTTTGTTCCAAAAGCTGCTGAAAATTTGCCTTCCGCACTATTGTTTGAATTGTCTGTACCTTCTTTATAATATTGAACAACCGAGCCAGTTCCTATACTATTAGTCATATTTAATTCTATTTTTCCTTCTTCATTAGATATACGATCTTTTAAATCATTAATTTCATCAGTATTTTTACTTATTTTGCTTTCAGCTGTAGTCATTCGATCCTTTAAGTTGTTAACATTAGTTTCAGCTGCATCCATTCGGCCTTTTAAATTATTAATATCAGAATTAATTGCTTCCAATTCACTTTTTATCTCATTTAAATTATTGTTTATTGAATCAATATTTCCTTTTATATCTT
>JAEIGA010018723.1_pt1 | contig 10555 bp, 7 predicted proteins | sample 9270691 | NCBI WGS metagenome assembly JAEIGA01 (sample SAMN17057246, study PRJNA624740) | gut metagenome | biome: biome; isolation source: fecal sample | host: Bos grunniens | place: China: Xizang | collected 2019
CATCATAACGGAACTCCGATGCAGCGATAACACCCTCGCTCTTGTAGCCGATGTTTACGATTACCTCACGCTTGTTGATCTCAGTTACGGTACCCTCTACGGTCTCGCCTACTGCGATGTTCGACATCGAGTCGCTATACGCCTTCTCGATCTCCTCCTTGGTCTGGTTGTAAATACCCGACTCATTCTCAAACGCTGCCCAATCGAAATTCTCGACTGCTACTTTTGTATTCTCCATACAATTAAATTTTGCGATACAATCGCTCGTTAAAAAGTTAATAATTAGTGAATTAAGGTGCGTGTGTACGCATATGCGCTCACGCACGGACTGCAAAGGTAAAGAAAAATTGACAATTGACAATTGATAATTGATATTTTTTTGATTTTTAGTGTAAAATTCTTTGATGAGACCTATAAAACTGATAAGACTAATGGGAGAATATGGGAGTTTTGCAATTGTCAATTATTTTGCGCACCCATAAATCTCATTAGTCTCATTAGTCCCATTGGTCTCGTTTTTGCGCTAAAAAAGGTTGTCGGGAGTTTGTCCAGACAACCTTTTAGCGTTTGGCTTATCCGCTTACTTTATAAACACCTCGCCGTTGGCTGGTTTCATCTCGGTCGAAACTGGTCGCACAATCTCCTTCGAGATGGTCACCTTCTGCTTCAACGGTAGGGTCTGCGAATCGAAGCCGAGCGAGAGTTCGTAGTCGCCCTTTGTGAGTTTCCAAGCGTTCGCCTTCTCGTTGTAGGTCATCAAATCCTCCTTCTTGATAACTATCTCAACCACGGTGCTTTCGCCAGCCTGCAAGAGCGGAGTCTTCTTGTATCCACGAAGCTCGATTGCAGGGCGGTCAACCTCTGGCGCAAGCTCCGAAGAGTAGAGCTGAACAACCTGCTTGGCAGCCACCTTGCCGATGTTCTTAACCTCGCACGACACCTTGTAGCCATCCTTGCACTCGGCCACCTTCATATTGCCCATCTCGAATTGTGAATAGGTCAAGCCATATCCAAATGGATATGCTACCTCCACCTTGCGTGTCGCATAGTGGCGATAACCTATGTAAATATCCTCCTCGTAATTGGTGTAGTCAATATTCGGAATATCGTAATAGAGTGGTTGTTTTTGGGTGAATGCTCGAGAGAGGTTTTTGCCCGACTCGGCACCCCACTCAACCATATTGTGAGGGAAATTTTGCGACGGAACATCTGCATATCGCATAGGGAACGAGATAGGCAAGTGTCCCGATGGCGAAACCTTGCCGAGCAGAGCATCTGCAATTGAGTTGCCAGCCTCTTGGCCTGGTAGCCAAGTGACGAGGATAGCATCGACCTTATCTCGCCACGATGCGATTTCAATCGGGCTGCAGATGTTGAGCACTGCGATAACCTTCTTGCCTCGGCTATGGAAATCTCGTGATACGGCTGCAATCATCGCTTGCTCGTGCATATTGAGCAAGAAGTCTCGCTCGATGTGGCGGTCGAAGGCCTCCGACGAGTTGCGACCGATGGTGATGACTGCAATGTCGGCCTCCTCGGCAGCTTGTGCCGTATGGTTGCGAATATCTTTCAACTCCAGCGGACGGAGGTCGTAGGAGCACCAACGACGCAATTTCCAGATAGGGGTCAATCGCTTAATCTCGCTGGCGAGATGCTTGGTGTAGATATTACTGGTCTCTTCGTGGAGCGCAACACCTGCATTTGCGAGTCCCTCGTTGAGGTTTACGGTGCGACCATTCAGCGAGCGCAACGAAACGCTGTTCGAGAGGATGAGATTGTAGCCATTTGTGCCAAAGAGGGCAACCTTCTGCTCGCTCTTCAGAGGCAGCACATTTTGCTCATTCTTCAGTAACACAAAACCCTCTGGCTCAACCTCTCGAGTGGTTTGTGCGTGCTTGTCGAGGTCGGGATTGTTCGAGAATTTGTAATCCCTATGACGGATGGATTTAACCACCAACTCGAGCACTCTTCTGACGCATCGGTCAAGGTCTGCCATAGCGAGTTCTCCACTCTCTACTGCGCTCATAATGCGCCTTACCTCGCTATACTTTCCTGGCTCGATGAGGTCGTTACCTGCATAAATCTGCTTTGCGGCATCGAAACCTCCACCCCAATCCGATACCACAAGACCCTCGAAGCCCCACTCTTTGCGGAGTATGGTTTCGAGCAAGCCTCTATCCTCGGATGAGTGGCGACCATTTATAAAGTTGTAGGAGGTCATAATTGTCCAAGGTTGTGCCTCCTTGACTATGATCTCGAAGTTTTTGAGGTATATCTCTCGCAAAGCTCGCTGCGACACTCGTGCATCATTGTTGAGGCGGTTTATCTCCTGATTGTTCACAGCAAAGTGCTTTACGCACGCTCCAACATTCTGGCTCTCAATGCCATTCGTGAAAGCCGCTCCGATTCTACCTGCTAACAACGGATCCTCCGAGTAGTACTCATAATTGCGACCGCAGAGAGGGTTTCGCATCATATTTACACCTGGCGCAAGCACCACATCTATGCCATATTCACGAGCCTCATTGCCGAGGATTTCGCCAATCTTGTATGGCACTTCGTTATTCCACGACGACGCAACAAGAATGCCCGAAGGGACATTTGTGGTGAAGTATCGTCTATCTTCGCCCTTGCGGCGTGAGGAGAGAATTATTCTCGATGGGCCATCGGCCATCACAACAGGCGAAATGCCCAATCGCTCGATAGGGTAGGTTGTACCAGCAACTCCAGGTACGAGCAGTTTGGTATATCCAATCTCGCCTGCGGCCTCTTTGTTATCTTGCAAGCGTGCGCCAACAACAAGGTGAGCCTTCTCCTCGAGGGTTAACTCCTTGATTGCTTTGTCGATATTCTTCGAGGTTAGTTGCGGTTGCGCCACAACAATCGAGATCGAAAGTGTGGTCGCAACGCAACAAAATAGTAGTTTTTTCATATTGGTAATAAGTGTCTATTACTTAATAAAGACCTCGCCGTTTTCAGGCTTCATCTCGGTCGAAACTGGTCGCACAATCTCCTTCGAGATGGTCACCTTCTGCTTCAACGGCAGGGTCTGCGAATCGAAGCCGAGCGAGAGCTCATATTCGCCCTTTGTGAGTTTCCAAGCGTTCGCCTTTTCGTTGTAGGTCATCAAATCCTCCTTCTTGATAACTATCTCAACCACGGTGCTTTCGCCAGCTTGCAAGAGCGGAGTCTTCTTGTATCCACGAAGCTCGATTGCAGGGCGGTCAACCTCTGGTGCAAGCTCGGTCGAATAGAGCTGAACAACCTGCTTGGCAGCCACCTTGCCGATGTTCTTAACCTCGCACGACACCTTGTAGCCATCCTTGCACTCTGCCACCTTCATGTTGCCCATCTCGAACTGCGAGTAGGTCAAGCCATATCCAAATGGATATGCTACCTCCACCTTGCGTGTTGCGTAGTCACGATAGCCGACATAGATATCCTCCTCGTAGTTGGTGTAGTCGATGTTCTTTACATCGTAAATCTTGCCCAACTTCGAGATGTTGAAACGAGATTGATTGTAGCCAGTTTCAGGCACATTGCGAGGGAAGTTCTTTGCCGAGCGAACATCCTCATAGCTGATAGGGAATGTAGTTGGGAGCTTTCCGCTTGGCGAAACCTTGCCGAGCAATACATCGGCCACCGAATTTCCGCCCTCCTGGCCAGGCATCCAACATACGAGGATGGCATCTGCCTTATCTCTCCACGAAGCAATCTCCACAGGCGAGCAGATGTTCAAAATCACAACCACCTTCTTGCCAGCCTTGTGGAACTCACGGCTTACAGCGGTGAGGAGAGCCTCCTCGTCGGGACGGAGCAAGAAGTCTCGCTCGATATGGCGGTCGAATGCCTCGGCCGAGTTGCGACCGAAGGTTATAATTGCCACTTTGCTATCCGACTTGGCAGCCTTTGCAATATCGTCGTGGAGGTACTGAATCTCGTTTGGCAAAAGGTCGTAGACATACCACTTGCGCAATGCCTCCTGTGGTGCAAGACGCTTATTCTCATTCTCGATGTGCTTGATGTATTTTGCATCGAGCGCAGGGTTGAGCTCGAAACCATTATTGAGCAAACCGTCACGCAAGTCGACAACATAAGGTCGGTTTACATCGCCCGAACCCTTACCACCTGCAATGAAGTTGTATGATGTTGCGCCGAAAAGAGCCACCTTCTTCTCTGCAAGAGGGAGCGAAACATTATCGTTTTTCAACAAAACAAAACCCTCCGATGCAACCTCACGAGTGAGTTTTGCGTGAGCCTCCATATCGGGCTTGTTCGAGAACTTGTAACCCTGGAAACGAGGTGTGCGAACCACCAATTCGAGTACTCGCTTAACGCAGATATCGAGGTCGCTTTCGGCGAGTTTGCCACTCTTTACCGCCTCTACAATACCCTCGTAGTGGAACATCTTGCCAGGCATCATAAGGTCGTTACCTGCGGTAATCTGCTTAACTACATCGTAGCCTCCGTTCCAGTCGGTCATAACCAAACCCTCGAAACCCCACTCGTCACGCAAAATGGTCTCCAAAAGGCCCGGATCCTCCGATGCGTGGCGACCATTTATGTAGTTGTACGAGGTCATAATTGTCCAAGGCTGCGACTCCTTCACAGCGATCTCGAAGTTGCGCAGATAGATCTCTCGCAAGGCACGCATCGACAAACGAGAGTCGTTTGCCAAACGATTGATTTCCTGGCTGTTGGCAGCGAAGTGTTTGAGCGATGTACCAACGCCGTGGCTCTCCACTCCGTTGATCATCGCAGCGGCAGTTTTACCTGCCAAAAGCGGATCCTCCGAGTAGTACTCGAAGTTGCGGCCGCAGAGCGGATTTCGCATAATGTTCACGCCTGGAGCGAGCAATACATCCACGCCATACTCCTTAACCTCCTGACCGATTGCAGCACCCACATTGTAGATGATTTCGTCGTTCCAAGTTGATGCGAGGTGAATACCCACAGGGAAGCCTGTACAGTAGTAGGTCTGCGAGTCGCCTTTGCGAGTTGGCGAGATGCGCAATCCGGCAGGGCCGTCGGCTACAACAATGGCAGGAATACCAAGGCGAGGGATAGGGTAGGTTGTGCCAGCTGCGCCAGGGATAATTTTGCCTGTATAGCCCACCTCTCCAGCCATCTCTTTGTTGTGGTTGAGGTGTGCTGCTCCGACAACAATGTGAGCCTTCTCTTCGATGGTCATCGCCTTCACGACCTTGTCGATGTTTTTCGGCGTGAGCTGTGGCTGTGCCACAACGGCCGAAGTTGCAAAAATTGTTGCAAAGCAACAAAAGATAAATTTTTTCATAGGGAAGATTTTATTTGTTGTTAAATTTTTTACACCTTCAGGAATATCTTCTTGCGGTATAGGATGTAAAGGAATGTCCAGCATACTGCCACATATCCCACCTTGAGCAGAAGTGTTCCCCACTCCTCGGGCAGATGGTCGGCCAAACCGCCAAAGAGGAATTTGTTGCAGTTGTGGAATCGGATAATCTTCTGCGCCAGATAGATTGTTATCGAGTTCATTCCGATAACCTGCAATGGGAACGACCAGCGACTCCAGCCTCGCACATCGATTAGGTAGTAGAAGAGTGCGAACATCGCAAGGCTATAGGCTCCTACCACCAACACAAACGAACTTGTCCATAGGCATTTGTTGATTGGGAATACCGTGTTCCACAACAAGCCCAAAACCAACATTATGATAGCAGCCACAAACATCGTCAGCGACTTGCGATTGCCCGAATGTTTTTCACTGCGAACATACTCGCCAGTGAAGATGCCGAGCATTGCGGTCACAACGGCAGGAAGGGTCGAGAGCAACCCCTCGGGGTCGAAGATGTTGTCGTTGTAGAGTCTGCCAGGGGTGATTAGTCGGTCGATATAGCCGACAATTGAGCCCTGCATCGAGAGAGGGTCAGCTCCCTCGAAATCGGGTGCTGGGATGTATCCCACAACAAGCCAATAAGCTACCAATATAACTCCGCAAATTGCGATGCGTGCGTTGCGACCAAGGTTTATGTAGAGTAGTGCTGCCACCGCCCACGCAACGCCGATGCGCCCCAAAACGCTACACACTCGCAGACTCTCGAAGTTGAATTTGAAGAGTCCGTTGTAGATGAGTCCCAGTAGTATGAGAATCACTGCACGACGCACTATTTTTAGATAGATTTGGCGACGAGTTGCCCCTGCCGAGCACTGCTTGGCATACGAAAATGGGAAGGATAGGCCAGCGAGGAAGAGGAACAACGGAAAGATGGTGTCGTGATGGGCAAAGCCGTGCCACTCAACATGATCCATTGTCTCGGCAAGCCAACACTCGGCTCCATTCGGAAAGAGCGAGCAGAGTGCAACTATAAGACCCGAAAAGCCCATAATAAAGAGCATATCGAAGCCTCGCAAGGCGTCGATAGATTGTAACCTTTGGTTGGGTTTCATCGTGTTTAAATTTTCACAAAGATAATAAAAAATCTCGTTTGGTTGCTGATTTTTGCCGATAACTCCTAAAAAACTAAAGTTTTTTTCTATCTTTGCAACTTGGTATGTGTGCGCATACGCACATATGCGTAAGGGTTATGCTCGAAAAACTTGCAAAACAGACGGCAATCTATGGTATCAGCACCATCCTCGGCAGAATGTTGAGTTATCTGCTGACGCCATTCTATACCCGTATCTTCGGCGTCGAGTCGTATGGCATCATCACCGATGTCTACGCCTTGATTCCGTTTGCACTCGTTGTGCTTACGATGGGTATGGAGTCGAGCTACTTCCGCTTTGCCGCAAAGGCGGAGTCGGAGGGTGGCAATATCGAGCAGAACAAACGCAAACTCTTTGCTACCACTTGGGGTATAACCTCGTTGGCTTCGCTCCTCTTTTTTGTGGTGGTCTTGCTCCTCCGCAATGAGGCTTCGGCCTTGATGGGCGAGGTCTATGTGGCAAACCCGCTGTATGTGGTTACCGTTGCGGCCATTGTGATGATGGATGTTGCGGCGTGTATCCCATTCGCACGACTGCGTGAGCAGGGCAAGGCTCTCAAATATGCGTTGCTCAAACTCTTCAATATAGTCCTACAGGTGGGCTTGGCGGTGGCATTCTGGGCGGTAGGTCTGTTCGATACGGAGTTCGGTGTGGGTTGGGCATTTGTTGCTAATCTCTTGGCAAGTACCATAACCCTCGTGGCGGTAGTCTTGGCCTCGGGTCGCATCTCGTTGCGAGTGGACTGGGCGTTGCTGACGCTGATTTTCGGCTACTCGTTGCCATTGCTCTTGTCGGGCATTGCAGGTACGGCAAACGAATTTATCGACCGTCAACTCATAAAGTACCTCGTTCCGGCGGGTTCGTTGGCGCAACTTGGCATCTATGGTGCAATCACAAAGATTGCCGTTGTGATGACTCTCTTTACCCAGATGTATCGTCTGGCGGCCGAGCCGTTCTTCTTGGCAAACTACCGCAAGGATGAGTTTAAGACGATGAATGCTGCAGCATTGAAGTACTTTGTTGTGGTCTCGATGTTCATCTTCCTCGGCATCGCCCTCTATCGAGATATCTTTGCTCTGATTGTGGGTCGCAACTTCCGAGAGGGAATACATATTCTTCCCGTTGTGCTTGGTGCTAATATATTGAGTGGTGTATGGCTCAATCTCTCGTTCTGGTACAAGCGTGAGGAGAAGACCAAGTTTGCCTTGTGGATAACACTTACAGGCTTGGTGGCATCGGTGGGATTCGGTGCTCTGCTCATACCGCAGTTGGGCTACTATGGTGCCGCTTGGAGCCGTTTCGCTGCCGAGGTTGTGATGGTGGTGGTGAGTGTTGTGCTGAATCGTATCTACTATCCTACGCCATATCAGTTTGGCCGTATGGCAGAGTATGTGGTGTTGGCCTTGGCAATATACTTTGTTGCCGAGAGGGTGGAGATGCCGAACGAGCTTTTGCAATATACACTTTCGACCGCATTTATCGTTCTCTATTTGTGCTATGCCGTATGGCGTGAGAAGATAGATGTGCGTGCGATGTTTAACCATATTTTGAGGAGAGGAAAACGATGAGATTTTGCGATATAAAGGGACACACCGAGCTGAAACGACGACTCGCAGCCGGTATCGACGGAGGGCGAATTAGCCACGCACAACTCTTTGTGGGTGCGGCTGGCTCGGGAACTTTGCCGTTGGCGTTGGCATACACGCAGTATCTGCACTGTACCAACCGTCAGAATGGCGATTCGTGTGGCGAGTGTCCGTCGTGCCGCCAAATCGAGCAGTTGGCTCACCCCGACCTCCACTTGGTATTCCCTGTGAACAAGCAGGGCAAGAAGCCTACGAATGGTTTGGTGGCTAACGATTTTATCGACGAGTTCCGAGCCTTGTTCGAGCGCACAGGTGGCTACTTTTCGCCACAACAGTGGTACGACTCGCTCGATTTGGGTAAGACCCTCAAGGGCGCTATTGCGGTGCGTGAGGCAGAGGAGATGATTCGCAAACTCTCGTTCAAATCGTTCGCCTCGAAGTATAAGACAATGCTTATTTGGTTGCCCGAGACTATGAACGAGAGGGCGGCAAATATGATTCTCAAGATCTTGGAGGAGCCGTGGGAGGATACCATCTTTATCCTCGTGGCGGAGCAACCCGACAAGATTCTCGGCACGATACTCTCCCGTACGCAGGAGGTCACCGTACCTCGCCTTTCGGCAGAGGATTTGATGGTGGAGATTCGCAAACACGGCATCACCGACGATGCCGAAGTGCGTAATATGGCTCGCTTGGCGTGTGGCGACTTGTTACAGTTGCAGCAGTTGCTCTCGGGCGAGGAGGACGAGATCAAGAATGAGAATTTCAACCTCTTCCGCACGATGATGCGCCACTGCTACCTGAACAAACACCTCGAACTCTTGGCGTGGTCAGACGAGGTTGCATCGCTCTCTCGTGAGCGACAGATGGGCTTGATGGCCGACTTCGCACGCTTGTTGCGTGAGGCCTATATCACCCACGCAGGGGTGCGTGAGGCATCCTACCTCTGGGGCGAGGAGGCGGACTTCTGTTCGAAGTTCTCGCCATATATCGGCTCGGAGAATATCGAACCGATTTTGGAGTTGTTGGAGGAGGCTCTGCGACGCTTGCGACAGAATGGCGACCCTCGCATCGTATTCTCCTACTTTGCGTTGGCTACGAGTCGCTACATTAACTTTGGAAAGTGATGCACCGAGCGATAATTTTGGCAGGTGGCAACATTGGCAATGTTGCGATGCGTTTCGTCGAGGCGGAGCGACTGTTGGCCGAGCGAGGTGTTGAGGTTGTTCGCCGCTCGCAGAACTACGAGAGTAGGGCTTGGGGCTTCGAGAGCGAGATGCTCTTTGTGAATGTGGCCTGGGAGGTGGAGACGGCTTTGGAGTCGGAGGCGTTGCTCGATGTGCTGCAGGAGGTTGAGGCTATGCTTGGTCGCAACCGAGAGGTCGAGGCGGAGGAGAAGGCGCAGAAGGGGGCGAGATATTGCTCTCGTACCTTGGACTTGGATATCCTCTTCTATGACGAGGAGCATATCTCGACCGAGAGATTGAGAGTTCCGCATCCGCTCATTATGGAGCGAGAATTCGTAATTACACCGCTTTGCGAGTTGCTCGAGTGCAGCAAGGCGCAGTTGGCGGCAAAGATAGAGAAGATTTATGCGTAGATTTTTCAGAAATATGGTTTTTACGCTGGTGGCGATGTTGTCGCTTTCGGGTTGCTTCAAGAAGGTGACCACCGACACCACCTTGCGAATAAAGCCTCTTGTCGAGGAGACATCGGGTAGCAAGCGAGTGGCAGCCGAGGGTTGCTTCGCCTACATCTACTACACCGCAAAGGAGGAGTGGACTGTGGCTTCGTACGAGGATGCCGAGGCGAAGAGGATAACCAACATCGAGACTGGCGAGCAGTTGTCCGAGCCTAATGGCGAGGGCGAGATGTGGCAAGCGGAGAACTCCACCACACAATACATCTCGATATTTCAGGACAAGGCTCCGGCGTTGGTTGTGGTGGTCTATCCCGAGGCGAAGATGTATGCCTACATCTACCGCAAGGCCGAGGCGGAGAATCTGCACTACACATATCTAACCCTCATCTTCCACAAGTGGAAGACTGGCGTATACACCGAGGGATCGAAAGATGGATATAAATGGACGGTGGTTGCACCCGAGACACCTACAACTCCGCCCGCAAACGATGAGAACGAGTAAGAGATGACAAAAAATTGCAAAATAGTTCTGCGCACAGCGATATTGCTCCTCTTTGGAGGCGCATTTTTCTCTCGTTGTGCCAATATTATGACCCCCGATGGTGGCCCCAAGGATACATTGCCACCCGTAATCGTGAAACTCGAGCCTGGTAACTTTGCCACCAACTTCAAGGAGAAGAAGATATATATCGAGTTCAACGAGTTTGTGCAGATCAAGGATCAGAACAAGGAGATGTTCGTCTCTCCTGCGATGAAGAAGTTGCCGCTGCTGACCACTCGAGGCCGTGGCATCGTCATCACCATTCGTGATACCTTGAAGGAGAATACCACCTACGCCATCGACCTCGGCTCGGCCATC
>JAEIGA010018724.1_pt1 | contig 10554 bp, 6 predicted proteins | sample 9270691 | NCBI WGS metagenome assembly JAEIGA01 (sample SAMN17057246, study PRJNA624740) | gut metagenome | biome: biome; isolation source: fecal sample | host: Bos grunniens | place: China: Xizang | collected 2019
GCGGAAATAGCTCAGTTGGTAGAGCACGACCTTGCCAAGGTCGGGGTCGCGAGTTCGAGTCTCGTTTTCCGCTCTAAGTCCCGACAGAAAATCGGGATTTTTTGTAAAAACAGGATTAAGTGCCTGAGTGGCGGAATAGGTAGACGCGCCGGACTTAAAATCCTGTGCCCATTTCGGGCGTGCCGGTTCGATTCCGGCCTCAGGTACGATAATAGTTTGAAAGAGTTTCATTGTTATGAAACTCTTTTTTTTATATCTTTGTAAACGCAATTTTAAAATCTAGGACTATGAAAACATTAAAACTTTTAGCATTACTATTATTAATAAGCACATTTGCAAATGCTCAGCAAAGCGTCAAGATTGGCGACATCTACACTTTCGAGGATAACACACAAGGCGTAGTGTTCTACATAGACGAAGAAGGCCACGGACTTGCAGTGTCATTAACCCAAGAGAAAAGAAGATGGGCAGACGAAACAAACTACGTCTATTGCCAAGACATCGTCAATATCACCAACGATCCGCTTCCTAATTTCGAGTTCTATTCAGGAATGGGAAAGTTAAACACCAGTTACATCTTACAACAATTAGGAGCTACAAAACCTACAGCTGCTAAGTACTGCCGCGAACTCGGCGAGGAATGGTATCTCCCTACCGCCAGCGAGTTCTACAAACTTCTTCTAGGAAATGTCGACGGCAAAGTCAACAAGACACTCAAAGAAAACAAATGCAAACCAATCATGGGATGGTATTGGACAAGTTCCGAATATGACAACGGACAAGCTTGGACAATGAACGGTTCAGGAAGATTCAAAAAAGGCTCCAAACTATCATACAGAAACATAGCAAGAGCGATAAGAAAGTTTTAACAACAAATTATAAAAGAAATTCAGAACCTCAGAACCTCAGAACCTCAGAAAATTTTGAGATTCTGAGGTTCTGAATTTATGAGTTTTAAATATACTTTCGCTTCACTTATTAAGAAGCTTCTTTATCTCGTTCAGTTTCATAAGAGCTTCTACTGGAGTCAGGATGTCGATATTTGTATTTAAAATATCTTCTTTTATCTGCAACAATAACGGATCATCCAACTGAATAAAACTCAGCTGCATATCGCAGTTGCTCTTTGTCTCTTTCACCGCCTTATTCAGACTCTCATGAGAATGCGATTTCTCTAACATTGAAAGCAATGCATCAGCTCTGTCGATGACCTTGCGAGGCATTCCCGCCATAGCTGCGACGTGAATACCAAAACTGTGAGCACTTCCGCCTTTCTTCAGTTTTCTTAGGAAGATAACCTTATCGTTCATCTCCTTGACACTCACATGATAGTTCTTTATTCTCTTGAATGAGTTCTCCATCTCAATAAGTTCATGATAGTGAGTTGCAAACAATACCTTAGCACGACACTGCGGATGTTCGTGGAGATATTCCGTTATAGCCCATGCGATGCTTATTCCATCATAAGTGCTCGTTCCTCTGCCTATCTCATCGAGAAGCACAAGACTTCTGTTAGATATATTATTCAAGATGCTTGCTGTCTCATTCATCTCAACCATAAAAGTTGACTCGCCAGAAGAGATATTGTCGCTCGCCCCTACTCTAGTGAACACCTTATCCACCAATCCGATACGAGCTGATTCTGCTGGAACGAAACAACCAATCTGAGCAAGCAAGACTATCAAGGCAGTCTGTCTCAACAAAGCCGACTTACCCGACATATTAGGTCCGGTAATTATTATGATCTGCTGTTTTTCTCTATCGAGATAAACATCGTTGGAAATATATTGCTCGCCAACAGGCATCATCTGCTCTATGACAGGATGACGGCCTTCTTTAATATCAATTACATAAGATTCGTCTATTTCAGGCTTGACGTAATTGTTCTTTATTGCCACAGCAGCGAAACTCAAAAGACAGTCTATCTTAGCTACGAGAGATGCATCAAGCTGAATAGGAGCCACGAACTCACCGCAGGCATTTATCAGTTCAAAATAAAGTCGTTCCTCGATAGCCTGAATCCTCTCATCCGCTCCGAGAATCTTCTGTTCATACTCCTTAAGTTCTTCTGTGATATAACGTTCTGCGTTGGCCAGAGTCTGTTTACGTATCCATTCTGCTGGAACCTTATCCTTATGAAGATTAGTCACTTCAAGATAATATCCGAACACATTATTATAACCTATCTTCAAAGATGAAATTCCGGTAGCAGCAGATTCACGTTTCTGGATATCCATGAGGTAATCTTTGCCCGAACGTGACAGCTTACGCAGAGAATCAAGTTCTTCATCAACGCCATCATTGATAATGTGTCCCTTTGAGATGAGAGCCGGCGCTTCTACATTAACCTCACTCTTGATTCTTTGTCTTATGCTATCGCATACGTTAAGCTGTTCGGCATAAAGTTTCAAAGCAGGATTCTCACTTTCAGCGCAGAGGTTCTTTATCAGTTCTATCTGGTCGAGCGCTCTTGCCACCTGCAGCAGCTCGCGAGGATTGACACGCAACAACGACACCTTAGAGATGAGACGTTCCAAATCGCCCACCTGCCGTATCGAATCCTCAAAAGTCGATATCAACTCATTGTTATTCACGAAATAATCCACAACCTCATAACGCGCTGTAATCTGCTCTTTATTTTTCAAAGGAAGAGAAAGCCAACGACGCATCAGGCGGCTGCCCATAGGTGATGAGGTCTTGTCTATGACGTCTATCAATGTCTTGGCATTGGCATTTGGCGAATGAAGAAGTTCGAGGTTTCTGATGGTGAATTTGTCGAGCCACACAAACTGTCCCTGGTCGATGCGTGACAATGAGCTTATATAAGAAATCTTATCGTGTTGTGTCTCGTGAAGATAATGTATAGCGGCACCAGCGGCGATTATTCCTTTAGGGAAATCGCTGACGCCAAAACCCTTGAGAGAATTGGTATTAAAGTGACGAGTGAGGATGTCATTGGCATAATCGTCGGTGAACACCCAATCGTCGAATACCGTGATATAATATTTATCGCTGAAATTCTCTATGAACAATTTGCGTTTATTTCTCTGGCAAAGCACTTCAGAAGGATTGAAGCTCTGAAGCAGTTTGTCGATATATTCGTTGTTGCCTTGTGTGAGATAAAACTCGCCGGTAGAGACATCAAGGAACGCGACGCCCGACTCTTTCTCATCGATATGAATTGAAGCGAGGAAGTTATTTTCTTTCTGAACCAAAACATTATCGTCGTAAGTCACGCCAGGTGTCACGAGTTCGGTGATTCCGCGTTTGACGATTTTCTTGGTAAGTTTAGGGTCCTCGAGCTGCTCGCACACAGCCACTTTCTGACCGGCCTTGACCAGTTTAGGCAGATAAGTGTCGAGAGCATGATGAGGGAAACCAGCGAGTTCGGTAGCAGTAGCCGCCGACTTGCCGCGTTTAGTCAATACTATGCCAAGTATTTCGGAAGTCTTTATAGCATCTTCACCGAAAGTTTCATAAAAGTCGCCCACTCTGAACAGCAGCAATGCCTCAGGGTATTTAGCCTTGAAGGAATAGTATTGTTTCATCAAAGGGGTTTCAAGTTCTTGATTTTCTTTATCTGTCTTTGCCATAAAGTCTTCCTTTGTTTTAATTTTTCTTTAATCTACAAAGATAAATATTTTTATTTTCGTTTCGTTTTTGATAAAACATTATTTTTGCCGTAAAATAAATATACGATGCGTAAATTAACAATGCCCGAGTTGAACAGATTAAGTTTATCTGAATATCAACAAGTTGAAAAATTAGATATTATTATTGTGTTAGACAATGTCCGTTCTTTGAGCAACATTGGTTCATTTTTCCGCACTGCCGACGCCTTCAGAATTGGAGAGATTTTCTTGTGCGGCATAACGGCATGTCCTCCGCATCGTGAGATACACAAGACAGCCTTAGGCGCGGAAGAAAGCGTGAAATGGCGTTATTTCGAGACCACCGAAGAAGCCTGCATTTATCTAAAAGAGAACAACTATACTATCAACGCTGTCGAGCAGATAGAAGGCAGCATCATGTTGAACGAATTCACTCACAAAGAGAAAAGCGCCTACATCTTTGGCAATGAAGTTGACGGAGTTGATGATGAAATCTTACAATACTGCGACAACGCGATAGAGATTCCGCAAGAAGGAACGAAACACTCGCTCAACGTGTCAATAAGCGGCGGCATCCTGATGTACGAAATATTCAATTCTCTTTGGAAAAAATAAGATAACGCATTGAACTAAGATCTTTCATCTTTGTTTTTTTCAGACATAAAAACAACAAAAAGATGAAAAAGATCAATTCACTATTCAAAACAATCATGGTCGTCATCATGATTATGACACCTATGATTTTCCATGCTAAGAATCATGATGTTAAAAGCATGGCGAAGCATATCGACAAAGTCTATATATCCGCTTCGCCTGAAATTCTGGAAAACAAGGGCAACGTTGTCACTGTGACTATAAGCACCGAGTTCCCTCCAAGATATTTCAACAAGAAAACCGTCATGAACATCACTCCTATTCTTGTTTATGAAGAAGGTGAGACAATATTGCCTTCCATGAACTTCATCGGCGAGAAAGTCGACGGCGAAGGCATTGTAGTCAGCAAGAGAGACGGAGGAGCATTCTCTTACACAGTCTCAATACCTTACAGCGACGAGATGTACAACTCACTGCTTATAGTGGAACCTATCGTATATAAATTCAAGGAAGAGGTTCATCACCATCAGCAGGCCATCAAAGACAAAGAAGCCTTTGCCTTATGCGACGCTTACTTGATTGCCGAAGGTATAATCAACACAGCGCAACACATTGACAAAAGCGCTCTTAAGACCGCATACGCTACTCCAAACACAGATCAGAAAATCGTGACAGACAACGGCGACATCTACTTTATGGTCAATTCCGACGCCATCAACTGGGCTGTCCCTTTGAACAAAAACATGCAAAACAAGAATGCTGTCCACGACCTCACCTCCCACATCATGAAAGGATGGAACATCGACAATATCGAAATCGTGGGATGGTCATCTCCTGAAGGACCATTGAGTTACAACAAAAACTTGTCTAACAAAAGAGCCAAGATGACAGAAGACTTTTTAAAGAAAAGATTAGAGACATTATCAGCTCAGAAAAACTCTCACGTCAGTTACAAAAACATCAACGATGTCAAGTTCATAACACAAGGCAAAGGCGCCGACTGGGAAGGACTGATGAAAGCCATCGAAAATTCCAACATCAAGGACAAGCAGACAATACTCAACACTTTGAAGAAACAATCGCCTGAAGAAAGAGTGGCTCAGCTCAACAAATACATAAAACAATATCCTGAATTTGAAAAGAGCATTTTGCCATCGTTGAGACGTACCATCGTCAAGGTCAACACCATTGAACCTACCATGACTGACGAGCAAATAACAAAAGCCTGCACTTCAAATCCTAAGTCATTGAGCTGCGACCAGATGATGTATGCCGCTTCTTTAGTCAAAGAATTAAAGAACAAAGAAATGATTTACATCACAGCTATCGAGACATATCCTAACAATCCTGAACCATATTGCAACGCCGGAGCCGTAGCGATAGAAAAAGGCAACCACAGACATGCAAAACATCTTTTGAATCAAGCCATCGAAATAGACGACCTATTGTCTGAAGCATACAACAACTTAGGCATTATCGCCATCATAGAAGACGACTACGAAACAGCTTCTGCTATGTTCAAGCAAGCCAAAGAGTTAGGATTGAATACAAACTATAACGACGGTGTTGTTCAAATCAACAAAGGCAACTACGACAAAGCCATCAGACTTATGACAAAAGACAACCCTAACTGCGATTACAATGTCGCATTGGCACAGACCTTAGACAAAAGATACACCATAGCGGAAGAGACAGTGAAATGTCTGGATGAAAACGGCAAGACATTATATCTTCAAGCCATCATAGCAGCAAGGACAAAAGACGTCGATAAAAGTTTGAAGCATCTTGCAAAGGCAATAAAGAAAGACAACAAAATAAAAAATATCGCCAAAAACGATATGGAATTTGCGAGCCTGCAAGACATGCCTGAATTCGTAGCACTAGTAGAATGATTATTAAATTTTTATAACAGAGTCGCTTCGGCGACTTTTTTCTGTTTTTTATAAAAAAAATGTACGATTTTACACAAAAAGGTTTTATATTTGCAAATTAAAATTGTACAGATTAGACTATATTTTTTATCAAATAAAAGAAAGAATATGAATAAATTAAGCTTTACTAAACTTATCATGATTATGGTTTTGGCTTTATGTCCTATGGCATTTTATGGTCAAAATGATAATACAGAAGAACAAGCTGCCTCTTTTAACGATTATGCATACGTTACAGGCGATTTGGGATTAGGTTTCTTAAACGGCGACAATTCAGGATTAAAATTAGGTCTTAACGGCCATCTCGGTATTGGTTATCAATTCGATAACATCGTAGGCGTTAAAGCTAATTTAGGATTTGGTGGCTTAAACGGAAAATACGACCACATCAGCATCGACAAGTCAAATTATTTTGAAGCTAACCTTAATTTGACAATCAACTTCACAGATATCATATTCGGTTATAACCCAGACAGAAGATTAAACTTCGTTCCTCATATCGGTATCGGACAAGTTAGATACAGAATCAAACTTAACAATGGCGATAGCAACAACATCTACGAAAACGGTTATGACGAAAGAGATGGCAGAAAAGTAGCTGCTACAATCCCAATGGGTGCTGAGTTGAACTTCGCTATCAACAAAGAGTGGAAGATCAGCTTGGACTACACAGCTAACTACGCTGACACTGATCTCATCGATGGTACACCAACAGGCAAGCACAACGACTGGTTCAGCACTATCAACCTCGGCGCCAGCTACAGATTAGGCAGCGATGCTAACATCTTCAGAAGAGATGACCCATTCTGCAACCACTGGTATATCATGGCTGACGGCGGCGCTTCATTCCTCTTCGGTGACAACTCATACAACTTCTCTAGCGTTAGAGGTAACATGAACGTAGGTATCGGTTACGATTTCCATAACTTCTACAGAATATATGGAAAATTCGGCTACGGCGTCTACAACGGTAAATATGACAACTACTTCACACTCGACTATGCCGACTATTACGAAGTTAGCGCAAATATCGCAGCCGACCTCGTTGGCTTTATCTTCGGATATGATGAAAATCGTCTTTTCGGAGTCTACGCTCACATCGGTATCGGCCAAATGCAATACAGAGCTAGAACAATTTTAGCTAACGGCGAGGTAAAACATATCGGCTACGACTACGGAACAGATAACAATATTACAGGTCGCGGTGTCAACGATAGAAAAGTTGTTATGACAGTGCCAATGGGTATCGAACTCAATTACATCGTAAACCAAAAATTCGATGTATATGGCGACGTTACAACAGAATTTGTTGACGGCGATATGTTAGACGTAATGCCATCAGGCATCCACAACGACTGGCGCACTACAATCAACGTCGGTTTACGTTACAAACTCAACAACGCTTGCTACGCAGTTGAAGAAGAACCTTGCTGCCTCACTATCGACGAAGTTAAACAAGCTATCGAAGAAGCTTTAGCAAATCAACAAGTTAGAACTGATACTATCGTTAATACTGACACTGTAACAGAAACAATAGAGAAATACACTATCTATCATACTAACCACGCTAACATTTCATTCCCACTTAACGAAATAACAAAAGTTAAGACACAAACAAACATCGACGCTATCAACAGAGCTGCTCAAGAAATCCAAAATGGTTTCATCGTAGAAAACATAGTCGTTGAAGGTTACTCTTCACCAGAAGGCACAGACGAAATCAACAACCGTCTCGCTGAAGGCCGCGCTAAAGCAGCTGCTGATTTAGTCCAAAAAGAACTCAACGCTCACTTAGATGAATCATCACACGTTACAATCCATTCTAACGGCGCTGACTGGGACGGTCTCAACAAGGCTATCTTAGGTTCTGAATTGAGCAACAAAGAACAAATCGTTGACGAACTTAAGAACGCTTCTGACAGAAATGCAACATTACATAAGTTAATGAGACAATATCCTGAAATCGAAGAATTGTTGCCACAATTACGTCGCGCTAACGTAACAATCACAACAGTTAAATAATAATCATCAGGATGATTAAAATAAAAAAGGTTGCCTTCGGGCAACCTTTTCTTTTTTTATTCTCATTTATATTTTCTTCACTCCCAGACTATCTTCACAACGCTCAAGCATCACCTCATTACTTTCCTTAAAGACTGGATGAATGAAACCTGGCGCTATCTCACATAAAGGCGTAAGCACAAACCGACGCTGGTGCAGCCTTGGATGCGGAAGTATCAAATCTTCATCGTTGTTGATAATATCATCATAATAAATAATATCCAAGTCTATTGGACGCGACTCATAACCTATATGATTTTCTTTTCTCTTCCTTCCTAGCTCCGCCTCTATCGTAAGCAGCTCCTTCAACAAATCATGTGGACTTAACACAGATTCTATCGCTATAGCTTGATTTAAAAACAGATGCTCCGTCTCAAAGCCCCATGGCTCTGATTCATAAAGCGACGACTTCAAAATAAGCTTGCCGCATCGCAACTCGATAAGAGATATCGCCTCACTTAAAAGCTCCTCACGATTACCAATATTCGAACCAAGAAGAATAAAAGAAAGTCCTTTCATAATACCTAATTTATAATCGCAAAATTAAGAAATATTCGTATCTTTGAAGCAAAATAAACAAACTCAAGTTTAATTATAAATCATAAAAAAATGAAATCATTCTTTAAAACATTTCTAGCTTCTTTTTTAGGATCTGCAGTTTTATTAGGCGTAATAATAATTCTTCTGATCACAAGCCTAATCGCTTCAATAGCAAGCTCATCAGAGACTAACGTCACATTAAAGCCCAAGACAGTTCTTTATATGAATCTGAATTATGACATTCCTGAAAGAACCAATAGCAACAGTCTTGAAATGTACTTCAACGTAGATAAGATTGATATGGCTGGCATGAACGACATCTTGAACAATATCGATGCTGCCGCTACCGACCCTAACATCGAAGGTATTTTCTTGGATTTATCTACTATTGGAACATCAACAGCAAATATCGAAGAAATCAGAAACCGTCTCATCAGCTTTAAAGAATCCGGCAAATTCATAATCAGCTACGGTGAAACTTACACTCAAAGCGCATATTATCTTGCTAGCGTATCTGATAAAATCTATATGTTGCCTGACGGCGTTTTAGATATACACGGCATTTCATCACAGGGCATGTTCTACAAACATCTCTTCGAAAAATTAGACATCGAGATGCAGATTATCAGACCTGCAAACAACAAATTCAAGAGCGCTGTAGAACCTTATTTCCTCGACGAAATGAGCGATGCTAATCGCGAACAGACAAGCGTATATTTGAATTCTATGTGGAATAAGATATGCAGCGACATCAGCGCTTCAAGAAATATCAAAGTTGAAACAATCAATAAGTTGGCTGATGAGTTGACACTGATGTTCGATACTCAAGCAGCTGTTGACAACGGCTTCATCGATGAATTGATCTACAAAGATGAACTTCTCGCAAAACTTCACGAACTCACAAATACACCTGACAACAAAAAATTAAATATCATCAAGAACACACAATATGCTAAGGTCAGACCAGAATTGATGACTGGCGAAGACAATATCGCTATCGTTTATGCTTCAGGACAAATCATCGACGGTAAAGGCGACGATACAACAATTGGCTCCACTACCCTTTCTGCAGCAATTCGCAAGGCAAGAACAGATAAAAAAGTCAAGGCTATCGTTATGAGAGTCAACTCACCTGGCGGCAGCGCTGTCGCTTCAGAAGTCATCCGTCGCGAAGTAGAACTCGCTGCAAAAGAGAAACCTGTCATCGTCTCAATGGGTAACTACGCAGCATCTGGCGGTTACTGGATCTCATCAACAGCAGATTATATCTTCGCCGACCCTAACACCTTAACAGGCTCTATCGGCGTATTCGGAACAATACCTAACCTCAAAGGTTTCTTTAATGATAAAGTAGGCCTTACATTCGACGAAGTAAAGACTAACGATAACTCCGACTTCGGTTCTTTATACAAACCATTGACTCCTTATCAAATGGCAATGATGCAAAAACACGTCACAGAGACATACGACAACTTCATCACTTTGGTATCTGAGACAAGAGGTTTACGCAAGACTTTCGTCGACAGCATCGCACAAGGAAGAGTATGGAGCGGCACCGACGCATTGGAAATAGGTTTGGTTGACGAACTCGGCGGCATCGACAAAGCCATCGCTTACGCAGCCGACAAAGCTGGTCTCTCTTCTTATTCTATAAAAGAATTCCCTAAACAAGAAGATCCTCTTGAAAATCTCTTCAAGACAGAGACACAAGATTATTATACAAAAGCTGTCATGAAGAAAAACTTAGGCTCTTCATATAAATATCTTGAAGCAATAGAAAACATCAGCAAAATAGAAGGCGTCCAAGCATTGATGCC
>JAEIGA010018725.1_pt1 | contig 10554 bp, 10 predicted proteins | sample 9270691 | NCBI WGS metagenome assembly JAEIGA01 (sample SAMN17057246, study PRJNA624740) | gut metagenome | biome: biome; isolation source: fecal sample | host: Bos grunniens | place: China: Xizang | collected 2019
AACGATGGCAATGTCAAAAATGCAGAACTTGTAATGGAGGGAAAATAATGTCTGAAAAAGTTATCTGGCCGGGAAGCACCCAGTTGGCTCCGGTTCCGGCAGTTCTCGTCGGCTGCGGCAACGGAACTGATTTCAAAAACAATCTTATCACCGTCGCCTGGGCGGGGATCGTCTGCTCAACGCCTCCGATGGTCAGCGTCAGCATCCGCCCCGAACGTTATTCCCGGGGATTGATCGAAAGTACCGGTGAATTCACCATCAACGTCCCCACCGTTGCTATGGCAGAAGCGGTCGATTACTGCGGCATGGTCTCCGGACGGGACACCGATAAGTTTGCCGCCGCCAACTTCACCGCCAAAAAGGGCAGTAAAGTCGCCGCTCCGATCGTTGACGAGTGCCCGCTGGCACTGGAGTGCAAAGTCGTCCACTCGCTGAAACTTGGTTCGCACATCATGTACGTCGGCGAAGTGGTCGCAGTTCAGGCGGAAAAAGCTCTGATCGACGCCAAAGGAAAATTTGATCTTGCCAAAGCTGATATTTTAGGTTATGCCCACGGCAACTATTACGGTTTGGGTGAAGCGGTCGGTGCCTTCGGATTTTCCATCAAAAAGAAATAAATTTTTCAAAATCGCCACAACTGAAAAACTCCGGAAAGTTCCGGAGTTTTTTTGATAAACGACTGGACAAAGCCTGAAAGGTGGTCTATATTTATTGTGTTCGATTGTAAAAGTTAAATCACAAGGAGTCGATTTATGCGTAATAAACTGTTGATTTTTCTGGCGGTACTTTTCGGCCTGCTGGCATTTATTCTGACCTACAAACAATTGGAAGCTGAAAAAGCCCGCATCCACGGCGATGCCGAACACGTCGTTCTGATCCGCCTCGCCCGGGATATGAACGAGGGCGAAGAGATCACCGAATCCGATGTCATCCGCTTCCAGACCCGGCGCAACCGGGAAACCCAGATGCTCAGCCGGGAAATTCCGTGGAGCGATCTGGCAATGGTCGTCGGCAGAAAATTGGCGACTGCGGTTTCCAAAGATCAGACTTTGCAGACCACCGACTTGCAGCAGCCGACCCAGCGCAACAGTTTCAATAACGTGGTGCATCGCAGCATGCGGGCAGTGTCGCTCCCGGTCGATCCGGTCTCCTCGGTCAACTACCTGATCCAGCCCAATGATAATGTCGACGTCGTCGGCACCTTCCGTTTCCCGAGCGTCAAAGGCAATGCTGAAATCGATACGATCACCATCACCATTTTGCAGGATGTGAAAGTTCTTGCCGTCGGCAACCGCTGGGGTTCCGGTGCGATCGATCCGCATGCCAACCGCAACTACGGCACGATCACGCTCCAAGTCTATCCCGACGAAGTTGAAATGCTGGTATTTGCATCCCAGAAGGGAACGCTTTCATTCTCGCTGAGAAACTACGAAGACCGTTCCATCGACCGCAATATCGAGTCCCGCAAAGTCAACTTTGCAATGCTTGAAAAAGAGATCCCCAACTACAACAAACGCCGCAAAGAACGCCGGGGGCTGTGATAAAAGATGATCGAAATCTCCATTTCCATACCGGGTGATCCGCAGGCGAGTGCTGTTTTGGAAAATGGCGCATACATCATCGGCGCCAGCAGTTCCTGCCACATTCCGCTGACGGCGGCGGGGGTTTCCCGGCGTCACGCCCAGCTGATCGTTTCTGACAACAAAATCACCATTATGGATTTGGGCAGCAGCAACGGGACCCGGGTCAATGGCGGAGAGGCGATATTCCCCAACTCTCCGGTCGACATCTCTGCCGGAGCGATGCTTTCGATCGGCAAAGCGCTGATCAAAACCTCCCGCTTGAATAAATTTGCTCAAGTGCCGGTCAGTAATGACGGATCGTCCAAACCTCAGGAACCGTCATACAACAGCAATCCCAAAGCCTATTCGGTAAATCCGGAAAAAGAAGATATTCCGATTTTGCAAACCTCGGCATTCCCGCCTGAACTCCGCCCGGCGATCCAGGAGATCAAACGGCAGGCTCATCGGGAACTGCTGGTGCGTATGAATTTGAAAAAAATGGCGCTTTCCGGCGTCTCCGACGAAGAACTTGCCAAAAAGGCAAAAGCTCTGATCCAGGAGATTTTGGGTCAATTGACCATTCCGCTCCCCGGCGAGGAGTCTCTGCAGCAATTGGAAAAAGAACTCCTGCAGGAAGCCATCGGTCTCGGTCCGTTGGAACCTCTGCTGGAAAGAGATGACATCACCGAAATCATGGTCAACGGTCCCGATCAGATTTTCGTTGAACGCCGCGGCGTGATCCATCGTACCGACACCGGATTTGCCGATGATGCGCAGGTGCTTTCGGCGATCGAACGTATCGTGGCACCGCTGGGTCGGCGCATCGATGAAAGTTCACCGATGGTCGATGCCCGCCTCGCGGACGGTTCCCGTGTAAATGCGATCATTCCGCCGTTGTCGCTGGTGGGGCCGTCAATCACGATCCGTAAATTCTCCAAGAAACCGTTTCAGGCGCAGGATCTGATCAACTTCGGTTCGATTTCCGACGACATGATGCACTTTCTGGCGATCTGCATCGCCATTCGCAAAAACATCATCATCTCCGGTGGTACCGGTTCGGGAAAAACGACGCTTCTCAACGTGCTCAGCAGTTTTCTGCCGAACCGGGAACGCATCGTCACCATCGAAGACGCCGCCGAACTCCAGCTCCATCAGGAGCATCTCGTCCGTCTGGAATCCCGCCCGCCCAACATTGAGGGCCGTGGTGCCGTCACCATCCGCGATCTGGTGCGCAACTCGCTGCGTATGCGTCCTGACCGCATCGTGGTCGGCGAGTGCCGCGGCGGCGAAGCATTGGATATGCTTCAGGCGATGAATACCGGTCACGACGGCAGTTTGACCACCATTCACGCCAACACGCCGCGCGATGCGCTTGCCCGACTGGAAACATTGGTTCTGATGGCGGGCTTTGACTTGCCCTTGCGTGCGATCCGGGAACAGATCGCTTCGGCGATCAATATCGTCGTGCAGATCACCCGTGCCCGGGACGGCAGCCGCAAGGTCATCAATATCAGCGAAATCACTAAAATGGAAGGTGACATCATCACCATGCAGGATATATTCGTCTACAAACACACCGGTTGGGACGAATCGGGAAAGATGGTCGGAACTTACGTTCCCACCGGAAACATTCCCAGTTTCATGGAAGATATCACCCGAGCCAACCTTGATCTTTCGGTGGATATATTCACTCCGCCCAGAGAACAATAAATATTGCAAACACCACGCGCCGCAGTCGTCATTGATGATGCGGTGCGTTTTTGTTTATTTACAACAAATCTTGACTTTCAGCGTAAATTGCGCTATATTATATCAGGTAAATAATTTACATTATACTGAAACGTAAAATAAGGATATTTGAAAATGCCGGATATCAAAACTGTCCTCTCTGAAGAAATCCGCCGTCTTGCAAAAAAAGAGATCAAACTTGCGATCGTTCCGCTCCAGAAACTTGCCGCAGAACAGCGCCGCACCATTTCCGAACTCAAAAAACGGATCGCCGTTCTGGAAAAACAGGGTGCTCCCGCTGAAAAAGCTGCCGCCGCCGATGATAATGCCGCCACTACGGAAGAGAAAAAACTCCGTCTCAATGCCGCCGGGATCATCCGTATCCGTACCAAACTTAAACTTACTCAAAGCGATTTTGCCAAATTGCTGAATGTTTCCACTCATACGGTTTCCATGTGGGAACTGGACAAATCCGCCCCCCGCAAAGATGCCCGGGCAGCGATCTGCGCTCTGCGTAAACTCGGCAAACGGGAACTCAAATCGCGTATGGCGGCTTTTGAAGAAAAAGCAGAATAATAAATCAGCGGTAAAACAGTTATGTCACGAGATCGTTTTATCAGCGATAATCTTTACAGTATGCGGGAGCGTTTCAAACGCAATCACGAGGAAAATGTTTCCGTAAGCGCAGTCCCGGAAGAGTTGATCTCCGCCGACAAACCGGCTCCGGCCCCCATGCAGGAACCGGTCACGGTCAATCGGATCTCCGGAATCAGCACCGGAAATCTCAACAGCGAAATCGTACGGGATATCCGGGAACTTGAAGGAAGATTACTGCGGGATTTGAGTTTCATCGATGCCGAAAATGAGATTGCTCTGCAGCGGAATAAAGCGTTGAGCAATTTCCGTGAGACCGCATTGAATGTGCTGGATAAATTGAAGCAGGAAAAACTCGATACCAAAGAGATCGATCGGCTTCGCAGCAGTTATTTTCAGGCATACGGTCGTTTTGAAGCAATGTTTGAACTTCGCAAAAGTCAGAAATCTTCCGGCGTGGAGCTGCCCTGCCCTCCGGCTGCGCCCCAGGCAACGTGGCCGATGGTGGTTGCGATTTTGCTCTCGGGAGGATTGCTTGCCCTGACTCTCCTGCTTTTATTCGGAAGATGATCTGTTATGATAATCAAGTGTAATGCTTATCCCCGGGCGGCGCTGATCGGCAACCCCTCTGACGGTTTTTTCGGGAAGACCATCGCCTTTGTTTTTGACAACTATCAGGCGCAGGTCAAACTTTATGAAACGCCGGAGTTGAGCTTCATTCCGTCCAGCCGGGATTACACCACTTTTTCCGATTTGGAAGATTTGGATTCAAAAATCAGCAGCTACGGTTACTACGGCGGGATCCGACTGTTGAAAGCTGCGACAAGAAAGTTTTTCATCTACTGCCGGGAAAACGGCATTGCACTTGATAAACGTAATTTCTCCATCCGTTACGAAAGCAACATCCCCAACCGCCTCGGACTTGCCGGTTCATCCGCCATCATCACTGCAGCGATGCGGGCGATCTTTGAATTTTACGGATTGACCATCAGCAACGAATGCTTTGCCAATCTGGTATTGAATACCGAAAAAGACGAATTGAGCATCCCTGCCGGACTTCAGGACCGGGTGGCGCAGGCGTACAATGTGCCGGTCTACATGGATTTCAATCAGGAACAGATGGAGAAATTCGGTTTCGGCAACTATCAACCGATCGAAATTCCGGAAAATTTGAATCTTTTTGTAGCCTACCGGGTCGATCTTGCAGAAGGTTCGGAAATCCTCCATTCCCGGTTGCGAGAAGATTACAATGCCCGCAACCAGCAAGTACTTGCGGCAATCGAAGAGTGGGCGGACCTGACCGTTCAAATGCGGGATGCCCTGATCAGAAACGACCGCACCACGATCGCCGGTTTGATCAACCGCAACTTTGATCTGCGTTGCGAAGTTTGTTCAGGAAGTATCAGCGATAAAAACCGCCGGATGGTGGAAATCGCCCGCGGATGCGGTGCATCTGCAAAATTCACAGGTTCCGGAGGTGCGATCATCGGAACTTTTGAAGACGATGCCATGTTTGAAAATCTCCGCTCAAATCTGAAAGAGTTTGATGTCGAAGTGATTCGTCCATCCATCGTCAATATCCGGAAATAACTCATTATGAACAAAATTGTTACCAAAGCCGTTATCCCCGCTGCCGGATTCGGGACCCGGATGCTGCCATTTACCAAAGCAGTACCCAAAGAATTGATCCCGCTGGTGGACAAGCCGGTGATCGAATATGTCGTTCAAGAGGCGGTCGATTCCGGTCTCACTGATATTCTGCTGATTTTGAGTGAGGGCAAAGAGGCGATCCTCAACCATTTCCGTCCTGCGCCGGAGTTGGAAAAACGTTTGCAGCAAACCGGCAGGATCCAGATGCTCAAAGCGATAAATCCATTCGGCAGCGAGGTCAAAATCAGTTGCGTTTATCAGGAGGAACTTGACGGCTTGGGCGGTGCGGTCAAACTTGCCGAAGAGTTCGTGCAGAACGAATTTTTTGCCGTGCTGCTTGGAGATACCGTTTTGGACAGCGATACTTCCACAGCGGTGACCGGGCAGCTGCTTTCAGCTCATTACCTGACCGGGAATTCGGTGATCGCCGTTGAAAAACTCCCTAAAGAGGAACTCGGCAAATACGGCTGCGTCGGCGGCGAATGGATCTCCAACACCGTAATGCAGGTCACGGCAATGGTGGAAAAACCCCTGCCCCATGAGATACCGGGCGAATTCGCCGTGGCATCCCGCTATGTGCTGTCGCCGGAAATTTTCGCACTTTTAAAAGCAACTCTTCCCGGAAAAAACAATGAAATACAGTTGACCGATGCGATAAAACGACTGATTCAGCCGGGTAAACTCAACGCCTGCAAAATTGCCGGACACCGTTATGATCTCGGCAGCAAAGCCGGATTCATCGCTGCCAATTGGGAATTCGCCATGCGTGATCCGGAGCTTAAAAAAGCAATAAACGAGAAACTTGATCGGATCAAAAAATGATCCATCACATATCCATCACTAAATGAAAGAGTAATCCAACGTGTTTAAGAAACTGAAAAAATTATTGAAATCGCTTCTCAAGAAAGAACTTGAAGAAACCATTTCCAATTCCAGAGATTTTTCCGAAGCCAAACGGAACAAAAAACGGAACAAAAACAACTCCGGGAAAGATAAAAAACAGACCTCCAGCTCCGGAGAGAAAAAGAAAAACAAAAAGAATCAGGGAGCAAAAAAAGCGGAGGCACGTCCCATTCCGCCGCTGCCAAAAGAGTTGGTCGAAGTCCCGGAAGTTGAGGGTAAAACCCGCTTCCTCGATCTTGATCTGCATCTGCTGGTAAAATACGGAATCCAGCATGCCGGATTCGAATATTGCACCCCGATCCAGCAAATGTCGCTCCCGGCATTGCTTGAACAGCGCGACCTCGCCGGCAAAGCCCAGACCGGAACCGGCAAAACTGCCGCTTTTCTGCTCGCTTCATTTACCCGGCTGCTCAATAATCCCCTCCCCGAACCGCGAACCAATGCCCAGCCCCGGATGGTGGTCATGGCTCCGACCCGGGAGCTGGCGATGCAGATCCACAAAGATGCCTGCGAACTCGGCATTTTCACTAACTTGAATATTGCAGTCGTTTTCGGCGGCATGGACCACGAAACTCAGCGGCGTTCGCTGGATTGTCCGCTGGATATCCTGGTCGGAACTCCCGGCCGTATCATCGACTATTCCCGCTCCGGAGCGTTGGATCTTTCACAGGTGGAGATACTTGTGATCGACGAAGCCGACCGGATGCTGGACATGGGATTCATCCCTGATGTCAAACGGATCGTTTCCCGGATGCCGGAAAAAGGTCAGCGCCAGACGCTGCTCTTTTCGGCGACGTTGGAAGATCGCATCCTGACGCTGGCGTCCGGATGGCTCGCCGATCCGGTGATCTACGAAAGCGAACCGGAAAAACCGGTCAGCGAAAACATCACCCAGACCTTTTACTCCGTCCTCCGCGAAGAAAAACTTGCCCTCATTCTCTACATTCTCCGCACCATGGATTACGAACGGCTGATCATTTTCGGCAACCGCAAGGATGTCAATTTGCGTCTGCAATATGATCTTGCCCGCTACGGCTATGAGATCCCGGTACTTTCCGGTGACATCACCCAGGCCAAGCGCATCAAGATCCTCGAACGTTTCCGTTCCGGCAAAGAACGCGTAGTCATCGCCACCGACGTTGCCGCCCGGGGTATTCATGTCGACGACATCTCTCTGGTGATAAATTACGATCTGCCGGAGCAGCCGGAAGATTACATCCACCGTATCGGCAGAACCGGCCGCGCCGGTCACCGTGGTACTGCAATCAGTTTCCTCTGCGAATACGGTGCCTACTATCTGCCCGCCATCGAAGAGCTGCTCGGAACCCAGTTCGGCAGTATTCTGCCCACCGAAGAGATGCTCCAGCTCCCCGAACCGGTCGCCTCCCCCAAACTTCCGGAACGTGAAGAATCTTCCCGTCCGCACAATGGCGGCAAATTCCGCAACAGCGGCAATCGCCGCAACAACCGCTTCCGTCACTGAATTATGTCTGCCGAAAAACGCGAATTATTTTTAGGCGGCCTGCTGCTGGTACTGGTCAGTATCATCTACTTTTTTGCCAATTTGCAAAAAGTTGTAGTGCCGGGAAGTGTATTCAACGAGCTGCAATTGCTCTTTAACTGCGACGCCGCCGCCATCACCGGACTCGGTGCCGGATTCATGTATGCGTACAGCATCAATCAGCTGACCGTCGGCATGCTGGCGGACCGCTATTCCGGGGCAAGGGTGATTGCCGTCGGCGGTGCGATCTTCTGTCTGGGGTCGATCCTGTCGGCATTTGCGCCCTCGACCGGAGTGCTGATGTTCAGCCGGATCCTGACCGGATTCGGAGCAAGTGCCGTTTACCTGAGTATGCTGAAACTGATTTTCCGCATCACCCCGGAATCTTTTACCGTGGTGCTCGGGATAATCATGCTGGTCGGATATTCCGGAAGTGTGGTAAGCGGAGCGCCGTTTGTCAAACTGGTGAAACTTTTCGGCTACACCCGCTGTATGCTGGTCACCGGCATCGCAACTTTGATCTGTTACATTCTGTTTGTCATCAATGCATTCTGTTCAAAACTTCCCCCCGTTGACCGGGAGGTGAAATTAAATTTATCGACCTTCAAACCGATTCTTGGCAGAAAGCACAATCTGCATCTTTACTGCACTACCGGAGTCAGTTTCGGAGTGTTTTATTCGATGCAGATGACCATCGGCAAAAAATATATGGAGGACTTCACCGGAGTATCCTCTGATCTTGCCGGGATCATTATGTCGGTCACGATGATCATTTCCAGCTGCAACGCCTTTTTGCTGGCATTGTTGAGTCGTCTTGCCGGAAACCGGCGGCTGATCTTCATGCGTTTTTGCGGATTCGGCTGTTTGAGCGGCGGATTGATCCTGCTGAGTGCGGTGTTGTTCAACATAACCGCATGGCCGTTGTCGGCGGCGGCGTGGATAATATTCAGTTTTGCCGGCAACTGTGCCACGATCCAGGTGGCGATGCAAAAAGAGACCAATCCGGCGAATCAGGTCGGCACCAGTTTGAGTGTGGGCAATTGTTTTTCCTATCTGATCATTGCGATCGTGGGAAGTCTTACCGGTGCGCTGTTGGATATTTTCCCGCCGCAGATCGTTGACGGGATCAAAATATACAGTAAAAACTCCTATGTGATGGTATTTGCTCTGCTGACGGTGCTGGGAGTCGTATCCGCAGTTAATTCGCTCTTTTTGAAAGAAACCTACGGCAAAAATATAAAGGTTGATTGAAATGAAAGCCGATTTTGAATTGATCAAAAAAATAACTTCCGGAGCAGCTGAAATAATCGAAAGCAACGGATTATTCGAATTTCACCGTATGACACCGCAACAGCGGACGATTCTGAAAAACAATCAGGACTTTGCCATGAAAGCCACCGCCACCAGCGGTATCAAATTTGAATTCATCACCGATGCGGCATCTTTGCGTCTTGCCGGAATATTTTCAGAAAGTTCCTCCCGCAAATATGCCTTTTTCGACATCAAGATCAACGGCATATTGTCCGCTCATGTGGGAACAGATGATTACACCGCCCAGCCGGAATTCGATTTCAACATCCCGCTCAACGGCAAATCAAACCGGATCGCGATCTACTTTCCCTGCCTGACCAAAGCTGCAATAAAAACGCTTGAATTCACCGGCAGTACCATCGTTGAGCCGGTCAAAAAAAGCCGCACCATCATCTGCTACGGCGACAGTATCACTCAAGGTTACGATGCGGTCTATCCTTCGTTTGCCTACACCAATTTGCTTGCCGATGCGCTGGATGCGGAAATTTTCAACAAAGCCATCGGCGGAGAAAGATTCAATCCGCAATTTGCCGATGCTCCGGACAATATCCGCCCCGATCTGATCACGGTCGCCTACGGCACCAACGACTGGCGCAAAGGAGAAACGGCGGAATCGCTCAAAGAGAATGCCGCCGGATTTTTCGCCGGGATCGCCCGCAATTATCCGGATGTTCCGGTGGTTGCCCTGCTGCCGATATGGAGAAAAGATATGATGGATGTCCATGCTGCCGGAAATTTGGAATCCGCCATTGCCGTTCTGCGGGAACTCTATGCAAATTTGAATAATGTCACGGCGGTAGAAGGAATGCCGCTGGTGCCGCATTTGCCGGAATTTTTTGCCGACGGCTATTTGCATCCCAACGACAGCGGATTTTTACTTTACGGCCACAATCTGCTCAACGATCCGGTGTTTGACCGATTCAAGAACCGGGCATAAAAAAAAGGCGGCAGGAAATAATTTCTGCCGCCATTTTTATTTTTTTACCGGCGCTGATTGCGGCGGTAAAGATCGTTCAGGCGTTCGATCTTTATGTGATCGAAGCGAACCTTGCCCGGACTGCCTTCGCGGATAAGCAGATAATATTTGTAATTCGGACGGCTTTTATACATATCGACGACGTAACGCTGAACTCCGTTATCACCGGGTTCAGTGTAAAAACGGTTGTTGCCGTTGCTGGTCGGTTTGGGATTGCGCATGGTGAGCGTCCAGCGCAGTTTGCCCTGTTTGGCGTGCATGGTCACGGTGACCCGGAACTGGGTGTAAGTTGGTCCTGCCCAAATCTCATCCGGAAAAACCAGACGGGC
>JAEIGA010018726.1_pt1 | contig 10554 bp, 13 predicted proteins | sample 9270691 | NCBI WGS metagenome assembly JAEIGA01 (sample SAMN17057246, study PRJNA624740) | gut metagenome | biome: biome; isolation source: fecal sample | host: Bos grunniens | place: China: Xizang | collected 2019
ATTATGTTAAGACTTGCTCCAGAAGGATATTTAAGATTCGTTCAATCTGAAAAATATCTTGCAACTTTTGGCGGAGCAGAAGCAAACGTTGCAGTATCACTTGCAAATTACGGCATTGACGTTAGTTTTGTTACAAAACTCCCTGAAAACGAAATCGGTCAATCAGCAATTAACTCTGTAAGAAAGTTTGGCGTTGATACTTCTAAAATCGTTCGTGGCGGTGAAAGAGTAGGTATTTACTACTGTGAAAAAGGTGCGTCTCAAAGACCAAGTAAAGTTGTATACGATAGAGCATATTCTTCTATCAGTATGGCTAAAAAAGGCGATTTTGATTGGGCGTCAATTTTTGAAGGCGTAGACTGGTTCCACTTTACTGGTATTACTCCAGCCCTTTCTGACGACGTTGCTGAAATTTGTTTAGAAGCAGTTCAAGAAGCAAGAGCAAGGGGCATTAAAGTTTCTTGCGACTTAAACTTTAGAAAGAAATTATGGTCTAAAGAAAAAGCAGGCGAAGTAATGGGTAAACTTTGCCACTACATTGACTACTGTATTGCTAACGAAGAAGATGCTAAAGACGTATTTGGTATTGAAGCAGACGATACGGATATTTACAGCGGTAAACTTAATAGAGAAGGCTACATTTCAGTTGCTAAAAAATTAACTGATAGATTTAATTTTAAAGGTGTTGCAATCACTTTAAGAGAAAGTTTATCTGCAAACGACAATAACTGGTCAGCAATGCTTTACACAAACGGCGAAGCAGTATTTAGTAAAAAATACGCTATGCATATCGTTGATAGAGTTGGCGGTGGCGACAGTTTTGGTGGTGGTCTTATCTACTCGCTTTTAAACGGCTATGAACCACAAAAAGCCATTGAATTTGCAGTTGCAGCATCTTGCTTAAAGCACTCAATCGAAGGCGACTACAATATGGTTACCGTTGACGAAGTTGAAAAACTTGCTGGTGGCGACGCATCTGGTAGAGTTCAAAGATAATTAAAAAACGATAATAATTTATAATTTTTTGTTAATACTACTTGTATAGGAGTTTTTATGCAAGAAAAAAGTGTTACGGAAATTATTTGGGAACTTTTTGAAAATTCGGGCAAAATAAATTATTATTTATTAGCAAAGCGAATTGACGAAGAGGACGAAAGAAAGTAAAATGGAAATCAAAGTAAACGCTCTTGTAACAAGGGCGATAGAATATAAGGATAATGATAAAATATTGACTTTATATTCTTATGAAAAAGGCAAAATAACTGCCGGAATAAAAGGCGTAAAAAAATCGGGAGCGAAACTAAAGTTCGCTTCCGAACCTTTTTGTTTTGCCGAATTTATTTTGGCAAATAAAGGCGAAAGAAATACTGTCATAAATGCAACTTTTATCGACAGTTTTTATAATTTAAGAACTAGTCTTTTAAAATATTACTCAAGTAGCGTTATTGCCGAAACGGTAAACTTATTAGTTGAGCAAGAAATTCGTGATGAAAATTTATTTAATTTAATTATCAACACGGTAAAACACGTTTGTTACGGCGAAAATGAAAAGGCAGTACTTTGTAAATATCTTTACTTGTTTTCTAAATACAACGGTTACGAATTGCAAGACATTGCTTGTTACGGCTGTGGCGAAAACGATTTAGACAGAGTGTTTTTTAACCCAGCCAACGCAACTTTTAGTTGTAGTAGTTGTAAAGATTTATCCTTTATGGAAATAACTACCGAAACTTATAATGCGCTTAAACTAATTAGTAAAATGAGTTTTGAAGAATTATCTTCAACTAAAGAAGTTATTAACTGCGACAAGTTATTAAAGTTTTTATTTTTCTACTTAAATATAAAAACCGACCAAAAATTAGTTAGTAGCGAAATGGTTTTAACCGAAGTATAAAAAGAATTAAATAAAAAAACTTGGCTTAGCCAAGTTTTTTTTGTTTAGATAATGCTATATAAAAAACTTTTTTCAATATCGCTAACGTTTTTATCAACTGCTAAAACTGCGATACATAAGTTAACGTAAGCTTCTTTTAATTCGTTAGAAAATGAATTATAAAGTCCCCTTACTGTATCTTGTGCTTCTGCATTATAGAATTGTTTTGCAACGTCAAAAGCGCTTTCGTATGAATAACCACCGATAAACATTTGAATAAACTTCGTTTCAGCGTCAGTAAGTTTACCATCACTTGCTACGCAAGTAAAAATACTGCCGATAAGCACGGTGTTTATCTTTTCGCCTGCATATTTTTGTTTTAACGTGTTGTAAATTTTTTGATAATTTTGACCTGCAAAATTTTCTAAGTCACGGTAATTTAAACCGATACAATAGTTAATAGTTGATTGAATATTCATAATAATCCCCCTTTTTTATAAAAAAATTATACACCTTTGATATTATATTGTCAATAATGAATAAAAAATTAATACAATATAAAAATGATATTACAAAGCGTTAATTATCACAATCTTTAAGTCCCACTAAATAGTCTATAGAAACGTTAAAAAATTTAGCCAACGCAATTAACGAATACATATTAGGCTCTCTTAACCCGTTTTCCCAAAGGCTAATAATACCTTTACTAACTCCTATTTGTTTTGCAAGTTCCACCTGCCCAATGCCTGCTTCAATACGCAAAGCTTTTAAATTTTCTTTAAAAGTTACCATATTATTATAATCTCACATTTGTAAGAAAAATACTTGACTTCTTACAAAAGTAAGAATATAATAAACTCAAGGCTTACCAAAGATAAAAGGAGAAAAAAATGTTTAAAAGTAATGATAAATCATTTTTTATGATTAGAAAAATTGTTAACGTTGTGTACTTTATTTTAATGTGCGTTGCAGTTGTTGCAGGTATTGTTATGATGGCGTCAGCAAAGGAAACGGGCACCTATTATGGGGACTCTTACACTTATATTAACTGGGGAATTCTTATAGCAGGCTTATTGACTATGTTGGTAGGACCTATACTTCTTCAATTAGGATGGATTGTAACTGATGCAATTTTCAATACTATAATGGACGTAAAAATTATAAGAAACGCTACTTTAGGCGCTGAAATACCTGAACTTCCTGCTCCATTATTTGCTAAAAAGCACGAAAAAAATAATAGCATTAACGTTTATGAAAAATTAAAAGCATATAAAAATTTATGTAGCGAAGGCTTTATAACGCAAGAAGAATACGAAACCATTAAGAAAGATATATTAAAGAAAACTGATAGTGGGCTTGAAAGCAATATAGATAAAATTAAAAAATTAAAAGTTTATCTTGACGAAGGTTTATTAACGGAAGAAGAATTTGAAAAAGAAAAGTCTAAGATTTTAAAAAAATAATAAAACTAAACAATGGTAAGACTTATATTTAGTAGGGGTGCGAATTGAATATTGCGCCCCTAAATTTATTTTTCATAAATTATTTAGTTTTTTAATACAATAGTTATATGAAACGTGATATTTTTTTATGGCAATTTTTTGCATTTACTTTTATTTGCGTAATAGGTAGTCTTTTGCATTTTGTGTATTTGTGGACAAATTTTACACTTTTTGCAGTTGTTTCAAGCGTAAACGAATCTACCTTTGAACATATGAAAATTTTGTTTTACCCTATGTTTATATTCGCTATTTTCGAGTGGTTCTTTTTTAAAGACTACTATAAAGGGTTTTGGTGCGTTAAATTAAAAGGAATATTTTTAGGCATTATATTAATTCCTACCTTATTTTACACTTTAACAGGCGTTTTCGGTACGCTTAAAGGTTGGGTAAATATTTTAATATTTTTCTTTTCAGCGTTTGTCGCGTGTTTTTACGAAGGCAAACTTTTAAAAGAAAATAAGCCTTGCAAGTTTAATCTTTTAGCGTTTATTTCGCTTTGTTTAACGGCAATTTTATTTAGTATATTTACCTTTTTCCCACCTGAAATCCCGTTATTTTTAGACCCTTTAACAAAAACCTACGGTATACAATTTTAAGACGTGTTTAGCATTTTAAACGCGTCTTTTTTAATTATAATTAAAACAGTTGTAAAAAGTATTTAAATTTGGTATAATTTTATAATATGAAAGTAATTGAAATAAAAAATGCAACTTTCAAATACGGGAATAGTGATAAACCCGTCATAAATAAAGTAAACCTTACGATTGAAAAGGGCGAATTCGTATGTATCGTTGGTAAAAACGGTAGCGGTAAAAGTACTTTAAGTAAACTTATTAACGGACTTTTATTGCCTGAAAGCGGTGAAGTTTTAGTTAACGGGCTTTCAACTAAGGACAAGACTAACCTTTTTGAAATAAGGAAAAGCGTTGGTATGGTATTTCAAAACCCCGACAATCAAATGGTAGCAACTATCGTTGAAGACGATATTGCTTTTGCGCCTGAAAATATAGGCTTACCATCTGAAGAAATAGGTGAAAGAATTGACTTTGCGCTTAACGCAACCGATATGCAAAATTTTAGATTTTCACAAGGTCATAGGTTATCGGGTGGTCAAAAGCAAAGAATTGCTATTGCAGGCGTTCTTGCTTTAAAGCCTGAAATTTTAATTTTAGACGAATCAACTGCAATGTTAGACCCTAAAGGTAGAAAAGAGGTTATGGACGTAGTTAAAAAATTAAACGACGACGGCATAACCGTTATTTGCATTACGCATTATATGGAAGAAACTTTAAACGCTGATAAGATATTTATAATGATGGACGGCGAAATTGTAAAAAGGGGACAAGTGGACGACGTATTTAATTCAACCGTTGACGTTGAAAGGTACGGGCTTACTTTACCAAGAGCAATTTATATCGCTAACGAGCTTCGCAAAAACGGTTTACCTATAAAAGAAGGGGTGTTAAGCGAAGAAGATTTGACGGAGGAATTATGCAAATTACTTGTAAAGAATTAAGTTTTATTTACAATGAAAAAACTGAATTTAGCCGTCAAGCCTTAAATGGTGTGTCTTTAACGATTAACGAAGGGGACTTTTTTGGAATAATAGGTCAAACGGGTAGTGGCAAAAGCACCTTTATACAGCATTTAAACGGACTTATACCTTTGCAAAAAGGGAGTTTAACGGTTGGCGAATTCGACTTGTCTAAAGGCAAAAAAACCGATAAAAAATTGCTTAAAGAATTGCGCAAAAAGGTGGGTATGGTATTTCAGTACCCAGAATATCAACTTTTTGCTGAAACTTGCTACGAAGACGTTGCCTTTGGGTATAGGAATTTTGTAAAGGGAAGGAAAGAAGAAGAAATTTTAGCCGTAAAAAACGCTATTGAAAGCGTGGGCTTAAATTATGAAGAAATTAAAAACAAGTCGCCGTTTGATTTATCGGGCGGGCAAAAAAGAAGAGTTGCTATTGCAGGCGTAATAGTTACAAAACCCGAAATATTAATTTTGGACGAACCTGTTGCGGGGTTAGACCCACTTGGCAAGAAAGAACTTATGAGTTTACTTCACTCTCTTCATAAAACGATATGCAAAACTATTGTAATCGTTTCGCACGATATGGACGAAGTTTGTGAAAACTGTAATAAAATTGCCGTATTTAGTCAAGGTAGTTGCGTGTTAACTTTATCGCCAAAAGAACTTTTCAGTCAAAAAGAAATGCTTGAAAAGTTACGCCTTGACTTGCCGATTACTGCTAAAATTACAAACGCTTTAACAAAAAAAGGCGTGCAAATACAAACTGACTACAAAATGCAAGACTTTATTGAAAAAATAATTAAATCATACAAGGAATAAAATGTTAAACGACGTTACTTTTGGGCAATATTATCCGTCTAATAGCTTTGTTCATAAACTAGACGCAAGGGTAAAATTATTGCTTTTAATTGCATATATAGCCATTATATTCATAGTAAACAACTTCTATGGATTTTTAGTCGTGTCTTTTTTTCTTGTTATGGCTATTGCTTTTTCAAAAGTACCGTTTGGCTCAATTTTAAAAAGCTTAAAAGCAATTTTGTTGATTATAATTATTACGGTAATATTAAACTTGTTTTTTTATAAACCCGAAAACGCAACCATTGTATTTTGGATAATTTCTAAAGAGGCGTTAATTTTTTCAGCGTTTATGGCATTAAGGTTAATTTTACTTGTTTTAGGAACTTCGTTACTTTCTTTAACGACGACGCCCGTTGCGTTAACCGACGGTATTGAAAGTTTGCTTAAACCTTTAAAATATATTAAATTCCCTGTGCACGAATTAGCGCTTGTTATGAGTATTGCGCTTAGGTTTATTCCTATTTTAATGAGCGAAACAGATAGAATTATTATGGCGCAAAAAGCAAGGGGTGCAGATTTTGATAGTGGCAATATTATTAAAAAGGCAAAGGCCTTAATTCCCGTGCTTATTCCACTTTTAATTAGCGCCTTCAAAAAGGCTGAAGAACTTGGCGACGCTATGGACAGTAGATGTTATAGTGGTTCAAAAACAAGGACTAAATATCGTAAACTTAAAATGACTTGGCGTGATTTGATAGCCTTTTCGTTTACCGTATTAACTGTAGCGGGAATTGTCTTTACTAATACGATAGGGGTGATAGTATGAGAAGAATTATGCTTGTATTAGCCTACGACGGTACTGATTTTTACGGATATCAAGTTCAAAACGACGATAGAACTGTGCAAAAAGTTTTAGAAGACGCTATTTTTAAATTGACGGGCGAAAGGGTAAAAAGCGTAGCAAGTGGACGAACTGATAGTGGTGTTCACGCTGAAGGGCAAGTAGTTCATTTTGATACGAATAGTACAGTTCCAGGTAGCAAGTTTAAAGATGCTTTAAATAGCCTTTTAGATAAAGACGTCAGAGTTTTAAAGTCAAAAGAAGTAAGCACCGATTTTCACGCAAGATATAGTGCGAAAAGTAAAGTTTATAAATATGCTATTTATAACGGCAAAGTTGAAAATCCTTTAAATAACAGGTATGCAACTTTTTATCCGTATAAAATAGATTTAGATAAAATCAACGACGCTATAAAAGAAATCGTCGGCACTCACGACTTTAAATGCTTTTTAGCAAGTGGTAGTCAAGTTAAAAATACTGTACGCACGGTTGAATATATAAAGGTTGCTAAAAAGGGCAAACTTGTTACTTTTACGGTAAAAGGCAACGGATTTTTGTATAATATGGTTAGAATTATCGTTGGCACGCTACTTGAAGTAAGCCAAGGCAGGTTAACGACTGCCGACCTTAAAAACGCCGTAGAGTTAAAAGAAAGAAAACTCGTAGGCAAAACAATGCCACCAAACGGATTACGACTATATAAAGTTTATTATTAAAAAAATAGCACGCAATATTTCTTTTGAAATACAGCGTGCTTTTAATTTTATTGTAATTCGCCTAAACTGTTCATTGTAATTGCACATAACGCAATACACGCAGTTTCGGCGCGTAAAATACGACTACCTAAAAATACCGTTTTATATTCAAGGGCGATAGACTTTTCAAATTCTTCTTGTGAAAAACCGCCTTCGCTACCTACGACAATTACCGTCGAGCCTTTAAGCGAATTAAAGTCAACTTGACCTTCTTTAGCAAATTCGCAAGCAAAAAGTTTGTTGTCGTAATCACTATATAAATTGAGCGCTTTTTCAAAGTCGTCAACGTAGTCAACGGTAGGGGCGATAGCCCTTTTGCATTGTTTTGCCGATTCAACTGCAACCTTGTTAAGTCTTGCAAGTTTATTATCGTTCATATACGCCGAGCAAAACTTTGAATTAAACACGGTAATTTTGCTTATCCCAAGTTCAACTGCTTTTTGTACGACGAGTTCGGTTTTATCGCCTTTTAAGTATCCTGTAAGCAAAGCCACTTTAGTTTTCGGCTCGTTTTGACTTAATATCTTTTCATTAACTTTTGCAGTTAAATCTTTTTTATTAATTTTAACGACTGTGCAAATATATTCGTAACCGGAATTATCTAAAAGAATAATCTCGTCGCCTTCTTTTATTCTTAAAACGTTTACTGCGTGGCGGAATTCTTCGCCGTCTATTACAATCGTTTCTGCTATTTTATCAACAAAAAATCTTCTATAATCACTCATAAATTCCTTTATTTTTTACAAAAAAGACAAGATAAGTCTTGTGGTATATAATCAGGTATAAGTTTACAAATTCTTTCGATAGGGCATTCAAGCAAAAGGTGGCTACCTTTTTTTGTCGACGTTAAACTTTTAAAACCTATATCGCTTAACGGGTGCGACTTTATAACGGATGCAACTGCTTTTCTATCGTAACTATATTCTTTATATAAACTTACCGCTAAAATAGCCATTTTGTCGGCAGTTACTAAAAGTTCGCTTAATTTATAGTCGTAATACTTAATTACGGGCACGAAAGACGGGCAATTTTTTATTATCGTATCCAACTTTTCCCTTTGATTTAATAAAACGTCCAAACACTCTTTTTTAGTAACGTATTCTTTAGATGCGACGTGGTGCATCATAATATAATCGGGCGACTTTACCTTAATTCTGTGAAAGTCTTTATCTACAACTACGTAACCTTCTTTATCAATTTCTTCGCTGTTTTTATTTAAAGCAATAACGCTATTAATACAGTCGTTTAGACAGCATAACGGATATTCTTTAGGCTTGATAATTCCTATATCAACGTTATACTCTTGCCCCGTTTTATTGTCTCTTGTTCCTAAATGGTAAAGCATAGGCTCAGGGTATTTAACGACTATTTGCGTCGTAGGGCTGACAAGTTCAAAAATATAAGTATAATCTTTGTTTAGAATTGAATAATCAATATCGTTATAATTTACCGTTTCTTTAATAATATTGCCGTAATAAACGCCCTCTAATCCGTTTACTGGCGCTTTTTCACTATATATAACACCGTTTGTTGAAAATTGCCATTTGCCTAAAACATAGTCGTACCATAGTTTTACGATAGAGCCGTCAACCTTTTCTAAAACTCTGGCGCTATCCCAGTCGATTTCGTCAACGTAGCCTTCGTTATAGTTGCCAAACTTTCTAAAAGGCCAACATGCAACTTCTAAAGTGTCTAAATTAATAATTATACCCCTTGCCTCTTGTACGACGGGATTTTTAAAATCACAAGTAATTCCGTAGTTAAAAATAGCGTACGGAGCTTCCCTTCTAACTTTAATTTCTAACTCGTCAAGTAATTTTTCCCAAGTAGAAGGATTATCTTTTATAAAATTACATATAACTGAATTTTTAGTCATAATATCACCTAATGTGCAAAAATATCAGCCTTGTTTAAATTAACTATATCGTTAAAAAATTCCTCGCCGAATAATTGCTTGTCTTTGCTTTTAACGACTTCTTGTTTTTTCCAAAGCACTAACGGGCGCATGTGACAGTTAATTAATAGGGCTTGATATAAATACTTTTCAAATTGTTCTTTTGTTAAATTTTTTCCACAAACGCGCCAAGTTAAATAAAGGTACGCGCCGTAATTTTCGTGACCGTAAAAATGTGCGTGTGTGGTAACTTCGCCACGACTGTTTACATAGCCTTTAGTGTAGTATTTGCCTATGTCGTGGTATTTAATAACTTCTTTTAAATTGTCGTTATAATTATTTTCTACGGCGTATTCGTATGCCTTTTGCATATGTTCGCCAAGCGTTAAAGTGTGGTGTGGATTATCTTGGCCAAAATTTAAAGTCCACTCGTAATCAAAATATACGGGGGTGCTGTCGATAATAGGTACTATCTCGTCAAAACCGTCAAAATAGTAAGGGAGTTCTATATTGCAACACATTTTTTGCATAATATCGTCAGGCACTTTAGCGTAACCACGTCTTAAAGCGTTTCTTCTTTTACACTCTTCAATCGAAGTTAAAAATAGGTAGCATATTTTTTTACAAGGCGTTCTGTATAATTGTTTTAAAAAAATTTTTCTACGCCTACGGCCTAAATTAGTAGCGTCGATTACTACGCTTTTAGAGTTTTTTAAAGCGCTTGCAGTAAGGCTTTTGATTTGGTCGAAAACCATACTGTTAAGGTTAGTAAAGGTAGGCATAATTAGTTCACCACTATCTAATTTGCTTTGAATTTCTTCCCTAATTTCATCAGAAGATAATACTTCGTAACCTTTTTCTTTATATGATTGTGAATAAGTGCTTTTGCCACTTGCAGGCAAGCCACAAAACATAATTAATTCAAGTGCTTTTTCCATATTAAATAATATAAACGACAATTGCGAAAAAGTCAATAAAATTAAAGTATTTTAACTTTTTTGAAATAAAAACAGAATTTGGGTTGACTGCTTGTGTGAATAATGATAAACTTAAATAAAAACAACTAACGGAGACTTAAATTATGATAAAAGATTTGATTTACACTTCGCCCGAAAGCCAAGGCTTAAGGTCGGAAGACGTATTAGAATTTATCAAGCAAATAGAGTATCAAAAAATCAACATGCACTCGTTTATGATAGTAAGAAACGGTAAAATTATTAGTGAAGGTTATTTTAAGCCTTTTAATAAAGATTTTAGACACCGTATATATTCTTCAACTAAAACTTTCGTAGCAGTTGCAGTTGGTATGCTTATCGACCAAGGTGTTTTAACTTTAAAAACTAAAGTTGCAA
>JAEIGA010018727.1_pt1 | contig 10554 bp, 9 predicted proteins | sample 9270691 | NCBI WGS metagenome assembly JAEIGA01 (sample SAMN17057246, study PRJNA624740) | gut metagenome | biome: biome; isolation source: fecal sample | host: Bos grunniens | place: China: Xizang | collected 2019
CCAGATCGGTGATGACCATGGATCCGTGGAAGGGACTGACTTCCATCCATTCCTTCTTCAGCCAGCCGAAATAGTCCATGATCTTCAGCAGGCCGATGACCATGCGGAAGACGGGACGGGGCAGTTTCTTCATGGCGTTGGCAAAGGCCTCGGTGCCGTTGTCGTCCGTATGGCCCTTCACTTCCGACAGGGCGTCGTTCATCTTGTGGTAGACGTCATACACGGTGTCGGAGGGATTGAAGTGCAGCTTGATGGTGGTCTCCGGAGCGCCCAGCTCCATGGTCTTCTTCACCGTCATGACCACTTCGATGTCGTTTCTGGCATAGTAGTGGCGGCCGGAGATGAACCGGTTCATGGCGGGGTACTTGGCCACGGCGCGGATATAGGCGGCGATGAGCACATGAAGGAAGCCCATGCCCTTGTATCCGTTGACGCGCTGCTTGCGCAGCCAGCGGTCCGCCTCCGTGATCTCCACGTTTTCCGAGAAGAAGTTCAGGGCATCGTTGCGCTGCGCCATCACGTAGGGGATGAACAGTTCAAACCCGGACAGGGAGCGGAGCAGACGTCCGTCGCTGCGGTCGCCGGTCCTGCGGCGGTAGTGTTTGTATGAGGTCTTCGGCATAATCATTCTCCTATATGGACTGCTTAAACAGTTTCAAATATTTTAAGTAATTGCCCATAATTATAGTACGCGGGGGAGGAAAAGGCAAGCCGCGAAGGCCCCGCAGCCGCCGGGAAGAGGAAAAAACGGCAAAAGGAACAAAATATGTTGTTATGTAAAACGATCCTTTTGTCTAGGTTGAATTGCCCGCCGGGAATGGCATTTTTACACAGTTTCGGGCCGCCTGTTTTGGTGGGAATCACGGAAAAAAAGGAGGGGAAAAGAGACGATTTTCGTTATTAAATTATTAACGATTTCTTTGGTGTATTTGCTCAAACTTTATCAATGAAAAGTGATCTGATTTAGTTGATTTTGGGTATGCTCTTTTGTTATATTTAATTTAATGTAAAATGAATTCCTTGCGTTTTCATTGATTTTATTTTTGCAGAAGTTTGATTTACGGGGGGAGGTGTGTCAATGTCATTTGAGGCGATATCGACGATTACTAAGGCAGAAGAGAATGCTAAGGTTTCCATTGAGAAAGCAGAAGCTAAGGCCAGGGAACTGATCGCGGAGGCTGAGAAGGAAGGGAAGGCCGCAGTGGACGCTGTCCGTGAAAAGGCAGCGAAGGAACTGAAGACCTACCAGAAGAGAGCCGATACCAAAGCGAAGAACCAGGCCGAAAAACTTTCCGCCTCAACAGAGAACATGAAAGCGTCGTTGCGAGCCCGCGCAGAAGAGCGCATTGACAACGCGGCAAAATTAGTCGTGGAAAGGATAGTGAGCAGCTAAATGGCCATTGCGAAAATGAAAAAACTGCGTTTGATGGTCGTTCGCTCACAGAAAGATGCGCTGCTGGATGAACTCCAGAGACTCAGCTGCGTCCAGGTCTTCGAACCGGACCAGGAAGAGTTCTCGGAGCCGTCTCTGACAGCCAGCGTCAAGAAAGAGGACGCTGATCTGACGCAGTACAAGACTCAGGAGGCCTCCGTTCAGAGAGCCGTCGGAGTCCTGAAGAAATACGCACCGGCAAAAGGCGGGCTGCTCTCGCCCAACAAGATCATCAGCCAGGACGAGTTCTTCAGTGACGACACTCTGGAAGAAGGCATCAAAGACGCCGCTACGATCAACTCGGACGAGGATCGGATCAAGCGGATCGCCGCAGAGGAAAGCAGGCAGAACGCTCTCATCGAATCCCTGACGCCTTGGAAAGACTTCGACGTTCCCATCGAGTGCACGGGAACGGAACGCACTTCTCTGCTTACCGGCATCCTGCCGGCGAAAGCGGACTTTGCGGAAGTGGCCGCCAAGGTCAATCAGATCACGGATGAAGCGGAACTGTTCAAGGTAGGCGAGGACAAGATCGCCACCTATGTCGCTTTGATCTGCATGAAAGAGTATACCGATCAGATCCAGGAGCTGCTTCGCGGGGAAGGATTCACCGCATCCAGTCTCTCCGATATGACCGGTACTCCCAGTGAGAACATCAAAGCCTCCGAGAAAGAGCTGGAGCTCCTCGGGGCGGAGAAGGAAAAACTCACGCAACTGCTTGCCGCGGAAGGTACGAAGAGAGAGTCTCTTCAGCTTACCCAGGACCGGCTGACCACCAAGATCAACCGTGCCGAGTCGGAAGGCAGGATCTACGGAACGGATTCCACCGTATTCCTGGAAGGATGGCTCATCGAAGACAAGGAGCCGGAATTCCTTGCCGTAGCAAATAAATACGACTGTGCGTATGAACTCGAGGAACCGAAGGAAGAGGAATATCCCAATGTCCCGGTCAAACTGAACAACAACGATTTCTCCACAGCCGGAAACATGATCACCGATATGTATGCGCTTCCCCAGTACGGAAGCGTGGATCCCAACCCGAGGATCGCACCGTTCTTCATCCTGTTCTACGGACTGATGCTCTGCGATATGGGTTACGGACTTCTGATGATCATCGCAGCACTTCTGGTGCTGAAAAAACAGCGTCCCTCGAAGGAGCGCGGCATGTACAGCGTGTCCCGCCTGATGCTCTACGCGGGCATCTCCACCTTCATCATGGGCGCTCTGACCGGCAGCTTCTTCTCCGATGCTCCGTATCAGATCGTTCACATGCTGAATCCGAACAGCACCTGGCAGGGTCTGCCGGCACTGTTCTCACCGCTGAAGGACAGCGTATACATCCTGGTAGGCGCCATGGTCCTCGGCCTGATCCAGCTGAACGTCGGTATGGCGGTCAGTTTCAGGAAAAAGAAGAACCGCGGACAGATCTTGGACGCGATCCTGTATGAAGGTGCCCTGTGGGTCATCCTCATCGGTGCCGCCCTGGTTCTGACGAAGGTCTCCATCACCGCAGGCAAGATCGTACTGCTCGTCGGCGTTCTCATGCTGGTGTACGGTGCGGTAAAGGATGCCAAAGGGCTGGGAAAGATCACCGGCATCTTCGGCCTTGCCTACAACGAACTGACCGGTTGGTTCGGCGACCTTCTTTCCTATTCCCGAATCATGGCATTGATGCTGGCCGGCAGCGTTATCGGCCAGGTGTTCAACACCATAGGTTCAATTACAAACAATATCTTCTTGTTCATCATCATATTCCTGATAGGACACACGCTGAACTTCGGCCTGAACCTCCTTGGATGCTATGTCCATGACCTGAGACTTCAGTGCCTGGAGTACTTCAACAAGTTCTATGAGGACGGCGGAAAGAAATTTACTCCGCTGGGAATCAACACTAAATACTACGACGTCATTAAATAATTAGTAGGAGGATACAAATATGGAATTCCTATTCGCACACACAGGCTTAGCAATTGGCCTTCTGGGCGCAGGTCTCGCAGCCTGCATGGCAGGTGCAGGTTCTGCACTCGGTACTGGTTACGCAGGTCAGGCAGGCGCCGGCCTCATCGCAGAAGATCCCGATAAGTTCGGTAAAGCAATGATCCTTCAGGTTATCCCTGGTACCCAGGGTCTGTACGGCCTGGTCGTATGGTTCTTCGCCATCATGCAGATGGGCGTTCTCAGCGGTGAAGCTGTGAACCTGAGCTTCGTTGACGGATGCAGATATTTTGCAGCCTGCATGCCCATGGCGATTGGCGGCCTGGTTTCCGCTGCTGCACAGGGCAAGGTCGCAGCCGCTTCCGTGAACCTGCTTGCAAAGAACGAAGAGCACTGGTCCAAGGGCATGATCCTCTGCATTACCGTTGAGTTCTACGCCATTTTGTCTCTGCTGGCTTCCTTCATGATGCTGGTGAATATCTGATCCCACCGGAAACTAAGATCAAATAAAGATAAAAGGCAGGACTTTGAAATGAAAGGTATTGAAAAAATATCCGCTCATATCGAAGCCGATGCAAAAGCTGCAGCACAGAGCGTGCTGGACGCAGCCCAGGCAAAGGTCAACCAGATCAAGGCAGATTTTGACCAGAAGGTGAAGACGGTCTATGAGACCAAGATCGCCGACGGCAAAAAGGAGATCGACGGCAAGGTCGATAACGCCGCACGTCTGGGAAACATGGAAGCGAAGAAATCCGTCCTTGCTGCCAAGCAGGAGATGGTTTCCAAGGCTTTTGACCGTGCCCAGGAGATGATCATCGATTTGCCGGCGGCAAAGTATGAGGCATTCCTGACGAAGCTCGTCGTGGAATCCGCCAACACCGGCAAGGAACAAGTGGTCTTCAATGAGCGTGACAAATCAAAACATGCAAAGAAAGTCGTGGATGCTGCCAATAAGCAGCTCTCCGCAAACGGCATGGAAGGCGGCCTCACCGTCGCAGACAGAACCGCGGATATCGCCGGCGGCGTCCTTCTCAGTGAGGGCGGCATCGAGGTGAACTCCACCCTGGAACTTCTGATGGACGTGTGCCGCACCGAAATGTCTTCACAGGTTGCTGAAGTATTGTTCGGAGAATGAGCATTTAGCATTCCAACAACAGGAGGGAATAATTTGGCTAACAAAAAAGAAGATTATCTTTTTCTGTCGGCGATGCTAAGAGCTCGTGAGTCAAAAATGCTGAAGCGGTCCAAAGCGGAAGCGATGCTGGACGCCTCTTCCTTTGGGGAAGCGGCCCGCATGGTCTCCGACTGCGGATACAAGGATATGTCGGCGATGAACGCCAAGGAGATCGAACAGGCACTCAACGAACACCGTGCCGAGGAGTTTGCCGAACTGGGCAGAATGGCTCCCAATGAGAGTGTCGTGGATCTGTTCCGTACGAAGTACGATTACCACAATGTCAAGACTCTGCTGAAGGCAGAGGCCGAGAATGTGGATCGTTCCGATCTTCTCAATGATTCCGGAAGGATCTCCGTGGAGAAACTGACGGAAGCCATCCATGAGGATCAGCTCGTAGGCGTTCCTTCAATCCTGGGCGATGCCATCCGCGAGGCCAAGACGGTCCTCGCCCGGACGGGCAACCCGCAGCTGGCAGACTTTATCCTGGACCGTGCGTACTTCGAGGAACTGGACGGGTTCGCCAAGGAACTCAACAGTGAATTCCTCAAAGGCTACGTACAGGTCATGATTGACTCAGCTAATCTACGCAGCGCCGTAAGAACATTGCGTATGCATAAAGACGCCGATTTCCTGAGAACCGCATTCGTCCCCGGAGGCAATGTGGATGAGGCACGTCTTCTGAACGTGACCTTCTCCGGCAACGGCGAAGGACTGGCACAGCTTTTCAACACCGGAACGCTGAGCAAGGCCGCATCTCTTGGTGCAGCCGCAGCGGCCGGAGGACCCATGACCGATTTCGAACGCGCCTGCGACGACGCAGTCACGGCCTACCTGAAAAAGTCCGGACTGGTCGCCTATGGCGAGGAACCCGTAATCACCTATCTGGCGGAGCTGGAGGGGGAGATCACCACCATCAGAATGATTCTGACCGGTCGGCTGGCGGGTATCGAACCGCAGGTCATCAAGGAAAGGTTGCGTGATCTTTATGCTTAAAATAGCTGTTATCGGCGGTCGTGAGACCGTTATGGGCTTCAAGGCTCTCGGCCTGGAAGCCTGCCCCGTTGAGAATCTCACCGAGGCAAAAGAGACTTTAAGAAAACTCACCAGGGACTCGGATGATTATGCAATCATCTATATCGAGGAGAATCTCGCAGAGAATCTGACGGATGAGATCGATCGTTACAAGGATCTTCCCAAACCCGCCATCATCCTCATTCCCGGACGTGAGGGCAGCAATGGTCTCGGTATCAACGCATTGAACGCGGCTGTTGAACGTGCTATCGGCACCAACATCCTGGAAAATTAATTTTCCCGTTCCTTAATTTTATCCATAAAAAAAGGAAGGTATGTAAATGAGCGGAACTGTTACAAAAGTTTCGGGTCCGCTGGTCGTCGCGACCGGTATGGCTGACGCCAACATCTCTGACGTTGTCCGTGTCGGCAAACAGCGACTGATCGGTGAGATCCTGAATATGACTGGCGACTCAGCATCCATCCAGGTCTACGAAGAGACTTCGGGTCTCGGGCCGGGAGCAGAAGTTGTGACAACGGGCATGCCCATGTCCGTTGAGCTTGGCCCAGGCATGTTAGATAATATTTACGACGGTATTCAGAGACCTCTGCCCGAGATCAAAAGTCTCGCAGGTGATACCATCACCAGAGGTGTCGACGTACCGGCACTGAACAGAGAAAAGAAATGGGAGTTCACTCCCGTCGCCAAGGAAGGCGACAAGGTCGTCGCGGGTGACGTGCTCGGTACCGTTCAGGAGACCAGCACCATTCTGCACAAGATCATGGTGCCCAACGGAGTTTCCGGCACCGTAAAGAGCATTACCGCCGGCACGTTCACCGTGGTGGAGACGGTTGCAGTGGTGGAAGATGAGGCAGGCGCATCCCATGAGCTGACCATGATGCAGAAATGGCCGGTCCGTGTCGCCAGACCCTACATCCAGAAATACAACCCCTCCCGTCCGATGAACTCCGGACAGCGAATCATCGATACCATGTTCCCCATCGCCAAGGGCGGTACCGCTGCCATCCCCGGCCCCTTCGGTTCCGGTAAGACCGTGGTACAGCACCAGCTGGCAAAATGGTCCGACGTGGATATCGTGGTCTACATCGGCTGCGGCGAACGCGGCAACGAGATGACCGACGTTCTGATGGAGTTCCCCGAACTGAAGGACCCCCGCAACGGCGAGCCCCTGATGAAACGTACCGTTCTTATCGCGAATACCTCCGATATGCCTGTTGCAGCCCGTGAGGCTTCCATCTACACCGGCATCACCATCGCCGAGTATTTCCGCGATATGGGCTATGACGTGGCAATCCTCGCAGACTCCACCTCCCGCTGGGCCGAGGCCCTCCGTGAGATGTCCGGACGTCTGGAAGAGATGCCCGGCGAAGAAGGCTACCCCGCATACCTGGCATCCCGTATCGCCCAGTTCTATGAAAGAGCCGGCGTGGTACAGTGCCTCGGTTCCGACGACCGTCAGGGTTCCGTCACCGCCATTGGTGCCGTATCCCCTCCGGGCGGCGATATCTCCGAGCCGGTATCCCAGGCGACCATGCGTATCGTCAAGGTCTTCTGGTCCCTGGATTCTTCTCTGGCATATGCCCGTCACTTCCCGGCCATCAACTGGCTGACATCCTACTCCCTGTACCTGGATACCCTGAGACCCTGGTATACCACCGAGTTCGGCCAGGAATACATGGAGAACCGTGAAAAAGCAATGCACATCCTTCAGGAAGAGAGCGAACTGAACGAGATTGTCCGACTGGTCGGTATCGACGCACTGTCTCCCTCTGACCGTCTGACCATGGAGACCGCCAAGAGCATCCGTGAGGACTTCCTGCAGCAGAACGCCTTCTCCGATGATGATGCATATTCCTCCTATGGAAAACAGTTCAAGCTGCTTGATCTGATCCTGAGATACGACACCTACTGCCGCGACGCTCTGGACCGCGGTGCCGACATGAAAGCCATGTTCGCCATCGACGCCCGTGAGGAAGTCGGCCGTGCAAAGGTCGCCGATCCCGAGAAGTATGCCGAGATCTACAATGAGATCGACATCCAGATGAAAGAGCAGATCGAAAAAGTCGTAGAGGAGAGTGCTGAAGAATGATTAAAGAGTATAAAACTATAAAAGAAATCGCCAGCCCTCTGATGATCGTGGATAACGTCAGCGGCGTTACCTACGACGAACTTGCTGAACTGGAACTTCCCAACGGCGAGGTCCGCCGCTGCAAAGTACTGGAAGTTGAAGGTGACAAGGCAGTCGTACAGCTGTTTGAGTCCGCACAGGGCATCAACCTGGCAGAGTCCAAGGTCCGCTTCCTGGGACATCCTCTGGAGCTTGCTGTATCCGAGGATATGCTCGGCCGTGTCTTCAACGGTATGGGCAGCCCCATCGACGGCGGCCCCGAGATCCTGGCCGATGCACACATGGATATCAACGGCCTGCCCATGAACCCGGCAGCCCGTGCCTATCCCGCAGAGTTCATCCAGACCGGCGTTTCCGCCATCGATGGTCTGAACACTCTGGTCCGTGGCCAGAAGCTTCCCATCTTCTCCGGCTCCGGTCTGCCCCACGCCGCTCTGGCAGCTCAGATCGCCCGTCAGGCAAAGGTTCTTGGCGATAACGAGAAATTCGCCGTCGTGTTCGCAGCCGTCGGTATCACGTTCGAGGAGTCCGAGTACTTCATCAACTCCTTCCGTGAGACCGGTGCTATCGACCGTACGGTCATCTTCTCCAACCTGGCAAATGACCCTGCAGTAGAACGTATCTCCACTCCGCGTATGGCACTGACTGCTGCGGAATACCTGGCCTTCGAGAAGGACATGCAGGTTCTGGTCATCATCACCGATATCACCAACTATGCAGAAGCTCTCCGTGAGGTCTCTGCAGCAAAGAAGGAAGTTCCCGGACGTCGTGGATATCCCGGCTACATGTACACGGACCTTGCGACCATGTACGAGCGCGCCGGCCGCCGTCAGGGCAAGAGTGGCTCCATCACCATGATCCCCATTCTGTCCATGCCTGAAGACGACAAGACCCACCCCATCCCGGACCTGACCGGATACATCACCGAGGGTCAGATCATTCTGTCCCGCGAACTGCACCGTAAGGGCATCGTTCCTCCCGTGGACGTACTTCCGTCCCTGTCCCGTCTGAAAGACAAGGGCACCGGCGAAGGCAAGACCCGCGAGGACCACGCACCCACCATGAACCAGCTGTTCGCAGCTTATTCCCGCGGCAAGGATGCAAAGGAACTGATGACCATCCTTGGTGAGGCAGCTCTGTCCGACGACGACAAACTCTTCGCAAAGTTTGCCGATGAATTCGAGCAGCGCTACGTCAGCCAGGGCAATGAGACGGACCGCAGCATCTTCGAAACACTGGATCTTGGCTGGGATCTGCTCCGCATTCTGCCCAGAACCGAGCTGAAACGTATCAAGCCCGAAATGATCGCCAAATACATGGACGGTCAGGACGCCGCGAAAGCAGAGTAATCCCGCTTAAGACTTTTGATTTGGAGGTGATGCATTATGCCGAAAGGAACCATCACACCCACCCGAATGGTGCTCAATCAGCAGAAGGCACGTCTGAAAACGGCGAGAAAAGGCCACAAGCTGATGAAGGATAAATGCGACGAATTAATGCGTCAGTTCATGGACATCGTCCGGCAGAACAAGGAACTGCGTCTGAAAGTCGAAGAGGGAATGACCGCTGCGTTCAAATCTCTGCAGGTGGCAAGTGCCATCATGTCCCCGGACATGCTGGAACAGGCCCTCCTGTATCCGAGACAGAGCGTGGAACTGGACGTCAAGTACAAGAACATCATGAGCGTCAACGTACCTCAGTACAGTTTCCGTACGAAAAATGACGATCCCAGTGAGATCTATCCATACGGCTTTGCGCAGACTTCCGGTGAACTGGACGACGCGCTGGACAAACTGGCCCGGGTCTTTGAAGACATGCTGCAGCTGGCACAGGTGGAAAAATCCACGCAGCTGCTGGCGCAGGAGATCGAGAAGACCAGACGTCGTGTCAACGCCTTGGAGTACGTCATGATTCCGGAATTTGAAGAGACCATCAAGTATATTCAGATGAAACTGGATGAAAACGAAAGCTCCACGAAGGTTCGACTCCTTAAGGTCAAGGATATGGTTCTTAAGGACTCTCACAATTTCGAGACATAATGAAACAAAACACCGCAGGGGATCTCCTCTGCGGTGTTTTCATTCATGGAACGAACTGGGATCCCTGGCGGATCCCGTCCCGTTCCAGACAGGAATTGATATAGTTGAGAACTGCCTTCTTGTTGCCGCTCCACAGCGGCGCGAGAAGGTCTTTTTTTGCTCCGTCCCCGGTGATGCGGTGCACCACCATCTCCGGCGGGATCCGCTGAATACAATCCTCCAGGATCCGGGTGTATTCCTCCAGAGACAGCACCTGGAACGCCCCCTCCCGGTACATCCGGGCCAGCGGGGTGTGCTCCAGGACATGCAGCAGCTGGAACTTGATCCCCTGGACTCCGGAACGGCCGATGTATTCCGCAGTGCGCACCATCCGCTCTCCGTCCTCCCGGGGAAGGCCCAGGATCATGTGCACCACGGTGTTGAGGCGGCGCTCCTGCAGCCGGCGCACCGCATCATCATATTCCGGAAGGGAATAGGCACGGTGGATGAGCCGGGCCGTGTCCTCATGGATGGTCTGAAGTCCCAGCTCCACGAATACCGGTTTGATGCCATTGAGCTCCTCCAGCAGATCCAGCACCTCCGGGGGCAGGCAGTCGGGACGGGTCCCTACGGACAGGGCCGCAATCTCCGGATGACGCATGGCGCTTCGGAAGAGGGCATCCAGTCTCTCCGCCGGGGCGTAGGTGTTAGTATGATTCTGGAAATAGGCGATGTACTGCCCCTCCGTGTGCTTGCGGGCGAGGACCTGCTTGGCCCGCTGGATGGCGGCGTCCATGTCCTCTCCCACGGGCACGGAGAAGTCTCCGCTGC
>JAEIGA010018728.1_pt1 | contig 10553 bp, 16 predicted proteins | sample 9270691 | NCBI WGS metagenome assembly JAEIGA01 (sample SAMN17057246, study PRJNA624740) | gut metagenome | biome: biome; isolation source: fecal sample | host: Bos grunniens | place: China: Xizang | collected 2019
AGAGTAGCTAGTATGTATATGAATATTTTATATAGTTTATTTCAAAACTATTAAGAGGTAAATTTTTTGGGCAAGGGTGCTAAATTGTACCCTTGCCTTTTTTAATATCTATTGAGAGAGGGGAAACCCTTAAATTAAAATAAAAGGAGAAATGCAAAATGACAAAACAAGAAAGATTAGAAGCGGTAGAGAGATTAGAGGAGCTTTTAGCTATTGCTGAGGCTAAGCTATTCTATGGAATTGATATTAAAGAGGAGGATGCCGCAAATGCTCAATAATTTCAAAGCGGATCTAGAAGAGGGAAAAGAAGCTGAGCGCATAGCTTTTCAAGTGCTTACTGATTTTGCTAGCTCTTGGATATTAGAGGATGTTAGTGATATAAAAGATTGTAGATATTTAGGAGATATTAAAGCTACACACAAAGAAACTGGCAAAGTATAGTACATTGAAGTTAAGAATGATAAGCGCATAGCTTCAACTAAAAGAATTTTATGTGAAGAAGAAAACTACATTAATGAAACCAACAGCTATATTAAAGGTAATATGAGCTGCAAAGGTGATATATACGCTATAGTTAGCTAGGAAGAAAGAAAAATCTACTTACTAGACTATAGAAGACTTAGAGAAATTTATAAAAAAGGTGATTTTAAAGTAATACCGCACGCTTAGCAAACTACTTACTGCTACCTATTGGAGCTATGCTTAGCTAAGTAGTGGGGAGCTTTAATTAACATTATTAATTATTAAGGAGTGTTAGGATGTTAGAAGTATTAATAGCAGTAATATTAACGCCAATAGCATTAACAGCTCTTATTTTAAGTGGAGCTTTAATAATTGGAGTAGTTAAGGCTTTTAAGAAAAAATAAAATATAATAAAATGAGAGTAAGAGTTAGGCATATACTGCCTAGCTCTTTTTCTTTTGGTAAGGAGGTTAGACTATGGCTATTAGTAAAAAGCAAAGGATAGCTTTAGAAATGCTTACCAGCGGTGAGGGAATGAGCCTAAAGGAAGTAGCTGAAGCGGCTGGGGTAACTCCTAAAACGCTATGGAATTGGCGTAATAGTAACGATTTTACCGAATTTCAGCAAGAGTTAGAGCGCATTAATGCTGAACGCTGGGAGGCTACAGTGGATGCTGCAAGACAAGCAGCCATTAGATTGTGTAAAGCTGATAATGCTAAATTTGTAGAGTTTGTGCTTAAAAATGTAGGCTTCAATCCAACAAGTAAGGTAGAGGCTGACATAAGCACTGATATAGAGATTAATATAACTGAGTAAAAGGAGGCTTAATTATGCTAAGCAAAAAGAAAAGACAAGAGTATTTAAAATATCTAGGCTTCTATGATGGCGCTATAGATGGCATAGTAGGAGCTAAAACTAAAGCAGCATATAAGAAGCTGCAAGACAAGTATTTTACTAGAGCAACTGATAGAGATGGCAAATACGGCACTAACACTGATATTTTACTAGTTAATGCCTACAATGTTAAAAAATACTGCAAGAGCTTTAAATTACAAGAGTTTAAATGCGGCTGCGGCACTAAGCACTGCACTGGCTACCCTAAAATTATTGATATACAGCTATTAAAAAACTTACAAAAGATGAGAGATAAGTTTGGCGCTTTATCTATTACATCAGGCTTAAGATGTTCTAAACATAATAGCGCAGTAGGTGGTAGCTTAACAAGCCGCCACAAAAGCGGTAAGGCTGTAGATATTAAGAGTAGTAGGACTAAAACATTAGAGGGTAGAAGAGCTGTAATGAGCTACTGGAAGACACTACCTAAGTGGCGCTATACCTACTGTAACGAGAACGGCAATTATAAGAATATGGGAACAGCAGTGCATATAGATACTAAGTAAGGTGCAATTATGGCAATAAAACTAAATTTAAGTAAGCGCCTATTTGTGCCTAAGTTCTTCCCTTTGCTATTGGATTACTCGCATAGATGGGAGATTTTTATGGGCAGCGCAGGATCAGCCAAAAGTTTTTTTATAACTCAAAAGCTAATTATAAGGGCTTGTAGAGAGCCTATTAAGATTTTAGTTTGCCGCCGCACTGGTGCTACTATCAGGCACACTTGCTTTAGTTTATTTAAGGATATTTTGAAAATGTGGAACTTACTGCCTTATGTAAAGATAAGAGAAACTGACTTTAATATTAAGTTTGTAAATGGCAGTGAGATTATATTTATTGGACTAGATGAAGAAACAAAGCTACTAAGCTTGAATAATATAGGCTGCATATTTATTGAGGAGGCTTTTGAAGTGCCTAAGCCAATAGTAGAGCAGCTTAACTTGCGCTTGAGAGGTACAACTCAACAGCAGCAAATAATAATGGCATTTAACCCTATTAGCAAGCATCATTGGCTATATGATTTTTGTGAGGTAAACCCTCCAGCTAATTTTATATTTATACACAGCACTTATAAAGACAATCCCTTTTTAGATAAGGAGTACACTGATGCGCTAGATGAGCTAGAAAAGCGCAATCCGCAAAAGTATAGAGTTTACGGCTTAGGTGAGTGGGGTATAGATGCTGATGGCTTAGTATTTCAAAATTGGCAAGTAGAGGACTTTGATAACGCTGATATTAAAGGGCAGCTGCTTTGCGGTTTGGACTTTGGCTTTGTTAATGATATAAGCGCTTTTGTAGCTTCTCTATTGGTAGAAGATGAAAAGCGTATTTATATATTTAAAGAGTGGGGAGCTACTAACAAGACTAACACTGAGCTGGCTAATATTATTACAGCTCTTGGCTTTAGTAAGTCAGCAATTATAGCTGATGCTGCTGAGCCTAAAAGTATAGAGGAGTTAAAGCGTAACGGCATACAAAAAGTAAGAGCTTGTACTAAGGGTGCTGATAGTGTAATACACGGCATACAACAACTACAAAACTATGAAATTATAATTCACCCTAGCTGCAAGGGAGTTATAACTGAGTTTGAGAATTACACTTGGAGCAAGGACAAGGCAACTGATAGCTTTATTAACAAGCCTATAGATGACTTTAACCATTATATAGATGCTTTAAGATATAGCCTACAGTGTGGCAAAGCTAAGCTTAAAACACTCAGCAAAGATTTATTTTAAGGAGGTAATAAAGCAAAATGTTTACAATTTTTGATGGAAGAAATAGCTTTTATCAATGGGATTTAAACCAAAAGCTAATCATTGAAGATAACACTATAGATGAAGTGCATTTTTGCAATAGGACTGATGATTGTGCCTTAGTATGTAGAGTATATGCGGAAAACGGCTTAAGAGTAGTTAATGTGCCAAATATCTTGCTACAAGATAGCTGGGATGTAAGAGCCTATGGCTACTGCGGCAATCGCTATACAAAGCAAGAGGCTAGATTTAAGGTATTAGCTCGCAGTAAGCCAGCTGATTATATCTATACCGAAACTGAAAAAGTAACAGTAAAAGAGTTAATAGCTGAGGGCTTTGAAGAAGCTAAGGCTAACGGAGATTTTAAAGGAGATAAAGGGGATAAGGGAGATACTGGCGCAGTTAAGATGATACCAGTAACTGAACTACCTAAGACAAATATAGATGAAACTGCAATCTACTTAAAGCCTATAGCTAACTGGATAGGCGGCTCAGGTATTTGGATAAATGGTGCTACAACTATTACTACTACTGGCTTTAATGATGTAGTAGATGATATTAAGTATTTTAGAATTGTATTAAAGAAGCAAGATAACTCTAGCATTACTATTAAAGATGCTGAAAATGCACTAACTTTTGTTACTACTGATGGTGAAACAGTACACCCAAAAATGACAAAAGGCACTATTGATAATGGCACAATACACAATGGCACTACTAATAGAGCCTATACTACTGATCTACAATTTATTTCAAATTATAAAGAAGTAACATTAATTAAAGGTTGGAGTATGTGGGCGCACTTCTACAATGGTGATAAATTTGAGGAGTATGTATATATTAATGGCGCTTGGGAGCTTATTGGTGCTGCTGGCGTAGAGGTTAATTTAGAGGGATATATCAAGAACACTGATATAGCTAATAAAACTACTTTTGGCATAGTAAAGGTAACTAATGGTGATAATGGTATAGGGCATAATGAGGCTGCTGGTTTGTATTTAGCTACAGCTAACAATAGCCAAATAGACAAAAAAGAAAATCAATACCGCCCTATTACACCTAAATATATTGATTATGCTATCAAAACTGGTGTAACTACTAACACTATTGGATTAACAGCAAGTGAAGTGAAAAATGCTTCTAACTGGTTAGGATATAGAAGAAAATTAGAAACTATCGCAAGTTATACTGTAGAAGAAGATGCCACAAATTTTTCTATTAACGCTACTAATGATGGTTATAGCTTTAGTTTAGATGAAATTTTAGTAACTGTAGATATGACACAAACTAATATAGCTGCTAGCACTTCTTTCTATTTCTATTTAGGAGAATTAAGTGGCAAGGTAATGACTGGTATAAGTGGATATAACAGTTTTGTTTTTTCTTGGGATAGAGATAGAGCTATAGCAAGCTATGAGCGTTATATTTATACCGCAAAAGAATTTAAAACAAAAATTATTTCATTTACTAATGATGATTTAATTATGGATAGATTTCGTATTGTAAATTATGATGGTGGAGTTATCCCAGCTGGCACAAAAATTACTATTAAAGGCGTTAGAGCGTAAGGAGGTAACAAGTAATAATGTTTTATGTAAATAGAAGCGCTGAGCTTACAGTAGAGCTTTTACAAAAAATGATGAGTAAATTTAATACTGAAGTACAGCCAAAACTAACTAAATATAAAAACTATTATGATGGCTTACAAGCTATCTTAAATAAAAGCTACAGTGATACTAGCAAGCCTTGTAATAAAACAGTTATTAACTACTGCAAAAATATAGTAGATAGCTACACTGGCTACCTAGCAACTCCTAGCTATATTAGCTATAGAAGTGAGCAAGATATAGAGGATATTATGGAGATTTTGCGCTACAACGATTATCAGGCTGAGGATGCTGATTTCTTACTTAATGCTTTGGTATATGGTACAGCTGCTGAGCTTATGTATATAGATAATAGCACACACACACGCTTTAAGCTTATTAACCCTTGTAATTGCTTTGGCATTTATGATGATAGCTTAAGCGGTGATTTGATGTACTTTGTAAGATTTTATAAAGCTAATGAATGGGATGAAAGCAACCAATATTTTGTAGATGTTTATAGTGATACTGATATTAAGCACTACCAAATGGCAGGAATAAATGGCTACTTAAGCTTTATTGGAGAAGAGCCACACTATTTTAGTCAATGCCCAGCCAATATATTTAACTTGCCTGATGAAAAAAGCATTTTTGATTGTGTAATAGGTTTGCAGGATGCCGCAAATGAAATATTAAGCGCTGAGATTGATGATTATAGCGCTTTTTGTGATGCTTACTTAGCACTATTGGGTGTAGATGCGGATCAAGATGATATAGCAGCTATGAAAGCTAATAGAGTGCTATTGCTGCCTGAAGGTGCTAGCGCACAATGGGTAACTAAAACTGCTAATGATGCACAAGTAGAAAACATCTTAAAGCGCATACACGATAGTATTTATAGGATAGCACAATGCCCTGACTTTAGCAGTGAGAGCTTTATAGGCGGTGTAAGTTCTGGCATAGCTATTAGATATAGGCTAACTGGTATGGAAACTAGAGCCGCAAAGATAGCAGCCGAAATGAAGAAAGCGCTACAGCGTAGAGTAGAAATTATATGCGGTATTGCTACACTTAAGCTTGGTGAAGCAATTTATAGAGATATAGAAATAGACTTTAAGCGCAATATTCCTGAGGACTTAACAGCTACTATTAATATGATTAATAGCTTAAAGGGCAGTGTAAGTGATGCTACACTATTGGCGCAACTACCTTTCATTACTGATGTAAACGCTGAGCTTGAAGCCCTACAAGAACAAAAAGCCGCAAATATGGAACTATATGGCTTTGGCTTCTCCGCAACTACTGGAGATGAAGATGGAGAAGAGGCGGCTTAGTAATGATTAACCAGCCTAACAAAATACTAAATGTAAGAGAGCGCAAGGCTATTATAAAAAATAAGAAGTATTGGGCAAGTAGAACAGCTGAAACACAACTGAATATAACAGCAAAAAGTATTAAAGAAACTGAGCTGCAACTACAAGCTTATTATTCTAATACACAAAATAAAGTCATTGGGCAATTTGAGAAAATTTATAACAAGGTAATTTCAAGTATTGGTGAGGGTGAAGAGCCCACGCCAGCTGACTTATACAAACTTGATACCTACTGGAAAATGCAAGCACAGCTTACAGCTGAGCTAAGAAAGCTAGGAGATAATCAAGCAGCATTATTTAGTAAAAAGTTTGTGGCTCAATGGCAAAATATTTATGATGCTTTAGCTCTTAAGGGAGAAAGAGCATTCAACACAGTAGATAAAAGATTAGTAGAGCAAATGATAAACCAAATTTGGTGCGCTGATGGTAAGAGCTGGAGTAGTAGAGTTTGGACTAATACAGCTAGATTACAAGAAACGCTTAACGAGGCTTTAATCTATTGTGTAGCTGCTGGTAAAAAACCAACTGAACTTAAGGACTTACTACAAGAGCGCTTTAAGGTTAGCTATAGCGCTGCTGATGCTTTAGTAAGGACTGAGATGGCGCACATACAAACACAAGCAGCTAAAAAACGCTATGAAGATTACGGCATACAGCAGGTAGAAATATTAGCTGATGAAGATGAAAGGCGCTGCGAGATATGCGGTAAGCTTCACGAAAAAAGATACTATATAGGCGCTGAAGTACCAGTGCCAGCTCATCCACGCTGTAGGTGCTGCATAGTGCCAGTAGTGGACTAATAAAGATGCCTTTTGTTATAGGGGTTAGGCATTAAAGAAACAACTAAATATTTTTAACAAGGGAGTTAGCAGCTGCTAACTAACTTATGGAGGTTTAATTATGGAAAACACAAACATTAACACTAGTGAAAATGTAGAAGCTGTAGAAACAGCACAAGAAGCAAAAACTTATACACAAGAAGAAGTATTTGCACTCTTACAAAGTGAAGCGGATAAGAGAGTAACTGCGGCACTTAAAAAACAACAAAAACAGTATGAAAAACAATTAGAGCGTCAAGTTAGCTTAAGTAAGCTTGATGACAACGAAAGAGCAAAAGCTGAAAAAGATAATCGCATAGCGGAACTTGAAGAGCAGTTAGCATTATTTACTATTGAGCGCAACAAAAGCGAATTAAAAACAGTTTTAGGCTCTAGAGGGCTTAGCGCTGAGTTTGCTGACATTATCTTGATTAATGATGATATAGAAGCAAGTCAGGCTAACATTGATAAATTAGATAAGCTTTTCAAGGCGGCTGTAAGAGCTGAAGTAGAAAAGCGCCTAGCTGGTAACGCTCCAAAAGGTAATGGAGGAGTAATAGCTGAGATTACAAAAGAAGAAGCTAAGAAAATGAGCTTAGCTGAGAGAAACCATTTAGCAGCTACTAATAAAGAGCTTTATACAAAGCTATTTGGTTAATAATAAATAAATTAATTTAGGAGGCTATATATTATGGCAAACACTGTATTTGAAAATAAAGTTATTGAAACTTTAGCAAAAGATTTACTTGTAACTGAAGTAAACACTCGCAATCTTATGACTATTGACAATACCTTAGCTGAAACTGAGGGAATGACTAAGACTATTAATGTTTATACTTACACTGGCAAAGTAGAAAAGCTTGCTGATGGTGCTAAAAACGGCACAAGAGGCTCTATTGCTTTTGTAGGTACTGACTACAAAGTGCAAAGAGCACAACAAGTATTTGACTATAACGATAGTGATTTTATGAAAGATAACAGCGTAGTAGATATGAGCTTAAAGGGTGCTAATGAGCTTATGGTAAATGAAATGACTGCTGACTTTATTGCTGAAGCTGAAAAAGCAACCGAGCATCAAGATTTCACTGGCGCTATCACTTATGATGTTATTGTAGATGCTATCGCAAAAGTTAAGCTTGAAAATGAAGCAGGCTTATTCCTTGTACTTCCTAACGCTTGGAAAGCTGACATCCGCAAAGATGAAGACTACAAAGCAGCTCGTATGGGTGAAGTAGTTTATAGCGGACAAGTAGGCACTATTGCTGGCATACCAGTTATCTTTACAAACGCTCTTGAAGACACTGGCTTTGTAATGACTAGTGAAGCTATTAAGCTCTTTATGAAGAAAGATGTAGAAGTTGAACAGGATAGAGATATTGAAACAAAAATTAATACTGTTGTACTTGCTACTTACTACATTTGTGCTCTTGTTAATAACAACAAGATTTGCAAACTTGTTAAAACAGCGTAATTAGCTAACTGATTAATTAGAGTGGAGGCAACTCCACTCTAACACTATAGATAGGAGGCTAAGCTATGTTAGAAGAGCTTAAAATATTATTAGGTGAAGCCGCAGCAAACTATACTGAAGCCCAGCTAAGCTTAGCTATTAAGTTAGCTATAGCGGAAGTAGAGGACTACTGCGGTAGAGAGCTTGACTATAGCTTAGAGCTTATAGCTCTTAGAATTGCAGTTATTAAGCTTAACCGCACAAATACTGAGGGCTTAGCAAGTCAAGCATACAGCGGTATTAGTGAAAGCTATATTGATGGCTACCCAGCTGACATTATGGCAATACTTAACCGCAAAAGAAAAATAAAAGTATTATAAGGAGGCTGCCGCAAATGATAATGGCACAAATGCGCTCTTATAACTACTTTACTACTGGAGCTAAGGATAAGTATGGGCAACCGCAAATGCCAAAGCTAACTGACACTCCAGCAGGGCAAATTAAAATGGCTATTAACCTTTCTTCTCAAGCTATTCAAGATAACATCAATTATAAAGATTGTAGCTATATAGGACTTACACAAGCTGAGGTTAAAGACACTTTCGTTATACAGTATGGAGAAGAGCTTTTAAAAGTCTTATATATTAATAACAAGGGAAGACTTAAACAAGTCTTTTTAAAGAAAATATGAGCTCTATAGAGATGCAAGGCTTAGAGGAGTTAATAGATAAAATAGATTTATTTACCGATACCAAAAAGCTTGAGGCTGCTCTTGGTAAAGCGTGCGCTCTTGTAGAGCGTACTGCTAAGAAGAAAGCGCCAAAAGGTGATGGAGCATTAAGGCGCAGTATTACTAGTGAAGTAAAGGACTTAGAGGGTGTAGTATATACGCCTTTAGAGTATGCGCCTTATGTAGAATTTGGGACTGGTTTATTTGCGGAAAATGGCGGCAGGCAGCAAGTGCCTTGGTGCTATAAAGATGATGAGGGCAACTGGCATAGCACAAGCGGTATGAAGCCGCAGCCTTTTATGCGCCCAGCTCTAGATGAAAATAGAGAAGAGATTAAAAGAATATTAAAGGAGGGTTTAACTAATGATTGATTATCACAGCCAATTAGTAAACGCTCTTGAAACTATATTGCCTACACACTATGAAATGGTACTGCACAGCGGTTTAAGTGTACCTTGCTTAAGCTATATGGAGCTTAACAACTATTCACTTACTGACACTATTGGAGCTATTAGTGGATATAGCCGCATAACATATCAAGTGAAAATATGGGCAAATAGTATTGCTGATATACAAAAGTATATTGAGCCAGTAGATAGCGTAATGAGAGCGCTAGGATTCAAGAGAGTTGCTAGTGGTGAGCTTTACGATAACGAAAGCACAATGATACAAAAAATATTAACTTATGAGGCACTAGCCTTAGAAAACTTTAATTAATAGGAGGCTAAATTATTATGGCAAATGAAGTATTAAGTAGAGGCATTACTCTTTCTTACAAAAATGGCACAGGTGAATTTATTGAATTAGATAACCTTAGTGAAGTAGCTGAACTTGGTGGAGATGTAGAAGCTGTAGAAGTAACTAATTTAGGTGATGGCGCTCATCGCTACATCGAAGGCATCAAAAACTATGGTGATACTATCACCTTTAAATTTTTCTATGATAAAACACAGTTTGCTACTCTTAGAGATTTAACTGGCATTAGCACTTGGAGGGTAACTTTGCCTGATGACACAGCTTGCACTTTTGATGGTTCAAGCTCAGTTAAGTTAGATGGCGTAGGCGTAAACGCTCCAATTAGCTATACACTTAACATCAAGCCTAACTCTGAAATGGCTTGGAACTAATTAACCCTTAAGGGAGTAGGGGAGAAGTTAAATTCTCCTCTTCTCCTCTACTATAAACATACAAAGGAGAATTTATTATGATGTATTACGATTTTACTGCTGGTGGTAAGGATTATAAATTAAGAATTAACACTAGAAATATAGTACAACTAGAAAACAAATTAGGATGTAACCCTTTAGCTATTTTTGGTGATGGTGAAACTATCCCAACTGTTACTTCTATGGTAACTGTATTACACGCTTCTTTACAGCAATACCAGCACTCAATTAGCTTTGAGGATGCCTATAATATCTTTGATGCTTACTTAGAAGATGGCAACGCTATTACTGACTTTGTAGCTATCATCTTAGAAGTATAT
>JAEIGA010018729.1_pt1 | contig 10553 bp, 6 predicted proteins | sample 9270691 | NCBI WGS metagenome assembly JAEIGA01 (sample SAMN17057246, study PRJNA624740) | gut metagenome | biome: biome; isolation source: fecal sample | host: Bos grunniens | place: China: Xizang | collected 2019
AATCCCACTGCAGTTTCGTATGGAATCATTCGAAGATTCTCCTTTATATTCATCTCTATTGAACCACCCGTAGCGTGAAAAAACGAGCCGTGAGGCAGGTGGTCGAGTACCGTAGCACCAACATTTACCAATGCTGCACCCCATACAGCCGAAACACCCGACGAGATAATCGCAGGTGCAAACGATGCAGATGCAATAGTTGCACCCGCTGTTGTGGATGCCGTCGCCGCCGACATCAAGGCACTTGAAAGCGGTGCTAATAGCAATTGAGCTGCTTCGCCCTTACCTAACATAGATATAAGCATATCGGTCAATGACGAGGCTTTGATAATTCCTGCAATAGCACCCGTACCCACAAGCAATACAGCTACTACCGACATCTTCTCAAGTCCATATCCTATACATTCTGTTGTCTGTCGCCATCTTCTCGTTGCAATTATACCGACGACACCACCAACAGGCAACGCAATAAGAGGGTCAATGGCGACCCCGGCTATCGGACGTAATGCCAGCAGCACAATAACTGTTATCGGTGCAGATATCGATGCCCAAAACGAAGGCAGATTACCTTCATTATCATTATTGAGCAGCACTGTATCTGACACAGCCGAACGATATTTGCGATTCATCAGAGGGATAAGCAGATAGACTGTAATGATAAGACCGATGATTGCCGGTATAATATTCACTGCCATTACAGAGGAGAGCGGTGCATTGAAGTTTTCGGCTGCAATAATTGTATTAGGATTAGGTGAGATGATATTTCCGCACTTACCACCACCTACCATAGCCAGCAATAATGGAAATTTAGAGATTCCCATACGATTGGCAATAATAATCGCAATCGGTGCTACAGTAATCACAGCCACATCAATAAACACACCAACACCCGTCAACAACATTGTTGAGAGAGCCAAGGCGAGAAAGACGTGACGAGAGCCGAGTCTATTGATAATGGTATGGGATATGGAAGCAGCAGCACCAGTTTTAATAAGGACTCCCGACAAGACTCCAGCTGATATAATACGAATAATTGCAGGAGTAATATCCTTCACACCCGATATCATACAAGAGACTGTGGATTCCAAGCTTAAACCGCCCAACAATCCACCAGTAATTGCGCCAATCATCAAGCTATAAACAGGTGAAAACTTGCGGATTATCAACACTATCGCCAATATCAATCCGACAACTGCTCCTAAAGCACTATTCATAATTATTACATTGTTAAATTTGTCAACTTTGCTATTTGTATCGCTGTACGACGTACATTTTCCCTCGCTACGTCATAGCGCATAGCCTCTTCAAGAGCTATTGGACCATATACCACAGGTATTATCGCAGCGAAGTTGCTCTCTTCCAGCTCTTTACACCACGCAACTGAACCCCCGATGGCAATGGTCGGAATTCCCTGCTTTGTCGCCGCCTGCAGAACACCACTCGGAGCTTTTCCCATCACGGTCTGACGATCCAAACGGCCTTCTCCGGTAATTACCAAGTCACTACCTGCGATAATCTTGTCAAAATGCATTGCTCCGAGTACCATATCAATACCTCGTTCAAGCCGAGCTCCAAGCAGAGCCTTGAATCCCGCACCCAAACCACCGGCAGCTCCTGCTCCCGGCATATCAGTCACCGAATTACCGTTAAATGCTTCGATTACTTGTGCATAGTTTCGCAGACCTGCATCCAAGCGTTTGACCATTGATTCGTCTGCACCCTTCTGCGGTGCATATACATAAGCTGCGCCTTGTTCTCCAAAAAGAGGATTTGTCACATCACAAGCCACCGTAAATTCTGCTTCAGACAGTTCCCGTAATGCTCCCGAAGCATCGATTCGGGCAAGACTCTCAAGTGAAGCACCGTCACCGGCAAGCTCACAGCCATTTGCATCCAAGAGTCGAAATCCCAATGCTCTCACCATTCCAAGTCCGCCATCGTTAGTTGCACTACCTCCGATACCAATCAGGAATTTACGGCAACCTCTACGCAGAGCATCAGCAATAATCTCTCCTGTTCCAAATGTGGAGGTTTTTAGCGGATTACGTTCCTCTGGTTCAAGTAGCGGTAGTCCACTCGCTGCTGACATTTCGATAACAGCGGTTGCCCCACCATCCACTACCCCATACCTTGCCATTATGGGGCGACCAAGCGGGTCTGAAACCTCGACATCAATATACTCGCCCGAAAGAGTCTCAACCAACGCCTCTACCGTTCCTTCTCCTCCATCGGCAATGCACACTTTACGTACCACGCAGTCAGGCAGGACACTACACCATCCCATTTCAAATGCATCCGCAACATCTTGTGACGAGAGCGAACCTTTGAATGAATCTACAGCAACTATTATACGTTTCATACTCAACTATTACTGCAATTATCGGGACAAAAACAACTCTACCGATTGTATTAAGTGCTATTTTCGAATCTAATATTTCAGTATTCAGGCATCAAACTCCTTGCCCATAAACCAACGAGGAATGTTACATCCGATGTAGTTGCCGACAATAGCCCATCCCCACGTACCGAGCATAGCCCACTCTGCTTGACCTTGTAATAGTGCCACAGCATAATAGTAAGCATCTGCCACGCAGTGTGGGAGTCCACATAATATAAATACCGGAACTCCAAACAACAACGGTAGATAATGCTTTTGACGAGCGCCATAGACCGACAGTGTCATAATCATACCTGTTCCCATAGCGGTTACAAGCAATCCGTGCCAAGATGCACTCATACGAGCCTCTAATATAGCAGATAGATTAGTCACTACAGCACTATTTGTAGCGTACATGGTCACAACCGCCATCATCAGGCATCCCACGGCATTACCCGCCAGAATTGGCACAAGACGCCAAGCCTCCTTGTAGGGAAGAAAACCCGATTTACCGGTGTAGAGTTGTGCGCCACACATCACTACGCTCAATAGTCCGAATGAGAATAACACGGCACCAGCCAATCCTCCCACTCGCAAGTAGGTTAATCCACCAACGCCAATCATCAGACCGGCATAAACGGACATAGAGATAAGTTTCTTCATCTAATCGAATACGGTTTCGTTGGTTATTTATGTGCGAACTAGTTCATATCGAACTCAACTATAACGCCTGTATGATCAGAGTATCGATAAAAACCAGAAGCTTCGTGCTTCACCTTTGTCGTCATTTCATCCTCGTTATTAGGCATATATGCACGCACCACTCGTTTCATCATATCGGGAGATGCATAAACAAAGTCAATACGCGAAGGAGCCTGTTTATTGGCATATACTTCTCGGATCACATCACAATAGTCTGTATTATCGAGAATATAGTTGTGTACCTTGTAGTAAGTGTGTGTCAAACTTCCATAGTTATACCAACGCTCATCCTGACGCGATTTGGAGTTAAAGTCACCACACATAATCCAATTCTTCTGCGATTTATAGGTGTTGTGGTTCTTGGTCTGCTTGATTATCCACGTCATCTCGCTCAATCGGTATCTATCACCCTCGTTGTTATTACCGGATGTTGTTTGATCAGTGGCTCCTGGCTTATATTTCTGCGGCCAGAGGTGCAGACCGACAAAGTTAATTCCATTCTGTTGTGCGTGGAAGCCTCCGTGTGATACAGTTGAGTTTTTAGTTTCAGTGCCTGATCCTGCCGAGCGAGCTCCAAGTTTCTGTTTTAGAGTTATAGCAGCATTTGAAGTAATTACTACAGGGTAATTGTCCTGATAAGCTCCGTATGTCCAATAGTTATGTCCATAGCCTTTAGCAACAGTTCCCCAAGTCAAGTCATTATTGCCATCCACGAGATATTTACCCGTTTGACGATCGGCCTTAGTAATGGAAGCTGAGCTATTATCTTTATAATTGGTTTTCGCCTCACACCATACACATACATCGGGAGCTTGCTTCTTGACCCAAGCTATAAAGTTCTTATATCCGTTGTGTTGGTCAGCCCACATACCTTGCTGGATATTCCAATACAACACCTTTAGTGTATTGGTCGGCATATCCTTAATCTTTGTAACAACGATATCGTCAACATAGTAACCCAAATATGACGAACCACCCGATGCTGTTGCGTATAAATCCAGAGCAGTATCTGCACGCGCATCATTTACCACAAATCGGAGAGTATGCCAGCTCTTTACGCCATTATCTGCGGATGGAATAGTCAGCTTTGTACGATCCAAGACAAATTCCGAATACTCATTCAATCCATTGACCTCAACTTCAGATGTTCCATTTCGGCTGTAGCCATGATTATCTTGCGTAAGTGCAACCTGTACACCATCGATATACGCCTCAGTGATAAAACCGGCATTGCGGAAATAGACAAAAACATCAGTACCCATATTTGCCATCGGGCAAATCTTGAACTCAACAGCCACCTTTGCCGGTTTTGAGAGATTTGTAAAGGGAGCCGTACGATAGCGGCCACGTCCTTTAGATGCCTTTGCACCTACTCCGATATATCCCGGACGCTCCTCAACGCGGAAGAGCCAAGATGCAGTATATACACCACGACTACGCAGATATGACTCTGACATTTCGTGCGCAACGTTTGTCATATTCTGATAGTCTACCGACATAAATTCCGTACCAGGGACATCATACGTAGCATCGTAGAGCGTACGCTCAAATCCTGTAACCGAAGTGGGTGCTGCGGTATTTACAGCAGTTGGAGTATAGCCACGCTTGCTACCCTTCATAATATCGCCACCCCAAACCATCAAATCAAAGTGTTCTTCGTATATGGTTGTCGGTGCATATGTAATCGCTGGTGTGACAAGTATCTTGCCTCGCTCAATATTTCGCGATGTCGAAGAGTCGATAGTCATCGTACGATGTGAAGTATCACTAATACGAATCTTCAAACCAGAAAGATACTCACGTGCCGGCATAACGATAAAGAATGTTGTACCAGCCTCAGAGAGTTTTACTCCGTTACCATTACTATTCAGACAGTTCAGCACAACGCCATCACGACACACTCGCGTATTATACAACGAGAGCACTTTATTTGTTTTATCAACCAAGAAGTCTCCGGCAACATTCTCGCCAGCCTTATCCTCTACATAGATACTCTCAATCTCCGCTGTACCCTTCACGGTCAACATCAAAACTCCGCACAATGAGCCAAAACTCAACTTTGGAGCATTGGTAGTATCCGAAACTGTTGCTGCAGCAAAGAGCGGCATTGTATCGGGACCAAAAGAGCCGTCAACATAGAACTGCATAGGAGTTTGACGGAAATATTTAATAACTCCCGTATTATAGCAATTTCCTGGATAGTAAGCCTCATATACTCCATCCGAAGCCACAGTGACATCAATTGTTGGAATGCCGTCAACCATAGTAACGTAGTAGAGTTTCTTGTTTACTGATATGCAATCGCCCTCTTGCCACGAGATTGAAACGCCGGATAGTTGGGCACGGCTTTCCTCCTCCACACCAAGTTGGAATCGGATTGTTTCACCCTCGACATCTTCTCCTGCCTCCTCTGAGATTACGCTATCGATTATATCTCTGGTCGTATCTTCAGTACAGCTTATCGCCAACAGTGCGACAAACGCAAATAACATCAAATATATCTTTTTCATAGTCTGTTATTATCTTTATATTCAGTTGATTATACTATCTCTACCACTCGTTGCCATCCAGAACCTGATCCATATCTTCTATAGGAAGCTTCGATGGATCATCATCTTCGAGATCACTCGCAGAATATTTAACGCAACGAACAGCCATTGCCAACGAGATAGATGTCTCTTCAAGTTTATTTTGATCTGTAATCGGATAATTTGTTCCGTTATAGGTGTATGTTCCAGCACCCACATCGCAATATCCATCTTTAACCACTACTGATGAGCTATGCGAAGCGTCAGCAGCAAAGCTGACAGCAACCACCTTATTATTATTGGATGCTCCCCACCAGCCGATAGTTGACATATCTGAGTACGCGCCATAGAATGCACGTGCACCTGATGTGGGAATCCACACGAGCGATCCATCGCCGGCTGTTGCGTAAGCAGCACCTGTATATACAGTCTGGCTCTCAGGAATAAAGCCCTCTTCCTGAATCGTAGCACTCGGATTCTGATAGCGCCACTTGAGTCCAAGAGTTGCAAAGTCTGCAATCGCCTTAGCCGCATCAGCAACACGATAACCATATGGGCACACATCGAATGCCATCGACTTTTGTGCGGCATAGTTCCAAGGCGAGTGAGCCGACGCAAAATCGAAACTTCCGCTGAAGAGATCATTGCACCAATATTTTTTAGGTGCGCAATCCTCGACATAGTAATTCTGGACTTTTACATCCTTCAATGCGATTGGCTCATTCGAGGCAGCCGTTCCATACATCTTCATCGGATTCTGCAAAGCTGTAAGGAATGAAATTCCGGTAGTGTTGTTGGCATACCACCAACGGTTCTTCCAGGTTCCCGAAACAACGGTAGAACTCTTGTCTGTATATACATCACCCAAAATACTTGAGCTTGGACAGTTGTAAACCGGAGTATCGCCATATGTCGGATCAGAAGTTGAAGTTGCAGAAGTCTCGCAACCCTCATCAGCCAAGACTACAGTGTAGTGTTCACGTGCATAAGCTCCTGAATAGCGCAAGTGTGCCAAACCTCCTGGAGGGAAGGGAACGGGACGACCCCACTGGTAAAGCAGACCCGCAGTCGGATATACAGCTTTAGGGTTATCCCACTCACGTTGCATATAGTTCCAACCATCTGCTGCGTCAGCAGGAACAGCCCACGCACCTACATTTCGATCAAGGTAAATATTCGAGCCAACCTTCTGCTCTTTCGGGGTATCAGTAGCCCAAATATGCCAATTCCACTGCACCTTTCCATTACCATCGACCATCGAGATCATTGCATTACCCTTATCTCCGCTATAGAAGAACTTAACCTTTCCGGTCAACTTATCATACAAGACATTAGAGAGCATTCCTGCAGTAGATTCCCAAGCGACACAAGCCACCGAACTGCTACCACCAATATTCGAAACTACCGAACCGCTCTTAGGGTGCGCTACAGTCACAAAGCCACCACGAGTTCGTGCATCAAACGAATACCAACCCTTGGCAGGAACCACAAAACAGTTTGCATAAGCCTCACCCTGTGTCAAATCAATATATTCAGGCTCTACGGCAACGTGCAAACCAGTAATCGGCTTGATATGCGAACGCACCAGATTATGAGCTACAGTGGAGGTATACTCAAAAGTATCTTCCAATGTTTTGACTGTAATTGTCAAGTTTCCTGATGGATAATTTCCTGCAGGCAAAGCCACAAAGAATGATTGTGAAGTTGCTGTAAGCATTACGGGGTTAGGAAGTACAAGCGATACGCTTTTCTCTCCATTTACAACAACATCCATCGCACCATCTTTATCAGTTGCTACATATGCGACACCCGACAGAGGCGCAGTCTTGGATGTGATGGTTATCGATTCAAGTGTTGTTGCCAATCCTGTCAGTCTAAACTCAAGAAGTCCGCAAACTGAAGAAAATGCCACCGAGCCGTCAGTTTTAGTAAGACCAACCATCGGGGTATCGCCACCATCTGTTCGTGTTTGTACTGCATTAAGAGTAATTTCCACACCATCCTGAACAAGACCTTTGGCAGCAGACAAGGGATAGACTGCATAATAAGATTCACTCGCAAGGTTCGCCGTAGCACTTCCTTTGAATGTGCCTGAATTACTTCCCGCTGCCGAAGACAACGTAAATTCGCGAGCAAACGACGTATCATCAAACAACGCTATCTGATCGCCAGCCTCCCACAACACTTTGCGGACTGCACCAGATTCAGCCCCTAAAGATGTTCGCACATCATTGTCTGAAATAATAGCAGTGAGCTCGACCAGCCCATTGCCATTGACAACATCTTGCACGGGGTCTGTCGCACAAGAATAGAGCATCATAATCGCAAAAATTGCAATAAAAAGTCTCTTAATGGTCATAGTTTTATAGTTTTAGTTAAAGTATAATCAACACACAAGAAATCCTAAAGGATTTACATTCTGCAAATATAGGATTTTTTTTGCATAAAAGCAGATAACCAATAAAAAAAATCGGGATTGCCCAGCTTTATTTGCCAGGCAATCCCAATATTGTGATTTTTCTATAGGAGTTTACCTATATTGTTCACTATTTTTTATTCGAAAACTTATTCATAAGCCACCTGCGGGTTGGTTCGTCATATATTTTCAAAACAATCCAGGACAACGCTATGGTTCCGAAGAATATTCCCACTCCAACTGGCCACACCTGCTCGAATGAGTATCCATTTTTCCAAACCCAAGCGTAAAAATAGTACATTATGGGATAGTGTGTGATGTAAAGCGGATAAGATATATCACCCAAAAACTTACACAGTCTACCACCTTTCAAACTTTCAACTTTACCCGAAGCTGCAATCCATACAACCAAAGGAAAGATTATCGCCGTACAGAAAATGTCGTAGATTCCATTTTTCCAGGGTTGAGTACCATCCCCAACATAAGGCACTGCCAATAAAGCAATAATTATGGCACTACAAATCCAAAATGCCCCTTTAATATTGATTGGCTTAAATTTACGCGACAACAAAAGACCCATCGAGAACGAGAAGGAGACCCTCATTAATCCTCCGAATAGGCCGACATAAGGAATATCCCACGCCGTATGTCCCATTGACCAACCCACGCCGATATGTCCTGTGCCTGAGAGATTACCAAGAGCGCAAACAGCTAAACCAATGCCACTTACCGCAACTACCGCACCCAATGCTTTAGTCGACAAACGACGCAGCCAAAGAGCATATAGGATATTGGCAATATACTCAAAAAACAGCGACCAACTCGGTCCATTCAATGGGAATAGCTCTCCATTACCACGCACCTCTGCAAAACCGCCTGGTCGAGCAGGAATCATAAACACACTAAGCAGCATTGAAACAGCTATCATAGACCATCCTATTTTCGTACCATCCCACTGAACGCAACCTTGTAAGTAAAAGGATATTACACCGAATATCACACCCATTACTACAAGTGGATGAAGGCGAATTAATCGACGCTTAAAGAACTCTCCGAGCGACATCTTTGTCCATCGGTCATCGTAAGCATATCCAAGCACAAATCCAGACAGAATAAAGAAGAAGTCTACCGCTAAATAACCGTGATTAATACGCTGATCCATAGCGCTTGTTGCAAAGCCCTCGAATATATGATACCAGATTACAACTAAAGCCGCGACACCACGCATAGCATCGAGCAGCATGTAATGAGGTTTTGAATCGGCAAAAGCCGACGCAGATACTAAATTTTCAGACGTTCTCATCATTTTAAGTTTAGGTTTATATAATCATTTTATTTATCAAGTATTCCTTGTGTTATATAGTATCGCATCTTAAGCAACCACCATCCTTTAGAGGGGCGTAAGGTAAGAATATAATACAATGCTAAGACAAGTGTAACACCCCACTTTACGACTTCACTAAACAGAAATCTAATAACTCTGTTATGCAACTCCGCGCGGTGATGTTGACTCACACCCGTATTATACGAAAGTCGCTTGAAATAATCAGTGGTAAGTTTCTCTTTAGCAATGATATGGTATATAATTGCATCAGGCACATACCAGAACTCTACACCATCATTCGCAAGACGTTCGAACAAGTCGCTCTCCTCTCCACCTGTCAGTTTACCACCTACTCGGCCAAGCGTGGTATCAAATCCCCCATATTTAAGAAGTATTTCACGTCTGAAAGCCATATTGCCACCCGCCGGAATTCGTCCTTTGGGGAATTTGCGAATATTATCACCCCAATCGGTCGGATTTGCGATAGGTTTTTCGGTAAAATGCGATAACCACGAAGGTCGCCCAGATGGGTAGTTAGGCACTACTCTACCACCTGCTACAACTGCGTTATCACACTTAGTAAACAACTCTAAATAACTTTTGGCAAACTCCTTATTTACAAGTTCATCGTCGTCTATTATTGCAATGATTTCACCACGGCTCTCCTCGATACCTCGATTGCGTGCAAACGACAATCCCTGACGCTCCTCACGTACTATGCGAAGATTGAATTCGCTATGCTTTTCAACAAAGCCAGAGAATAGTTTTTGTGTGTCATCTTTGGAATTATTATCTACCACAACACACTCCCACTCAGCAGCCGGCAAATCTTGTTGTACGAGCGACTCCAATGTTCCGAGCAACTGCTTTGCTCTATTGTAGGTTGCAACTATAATTGAAATTCGTGGCATATCTTTCGTAATCACATTATTCAACTCACAAAAATAAAAAAAAATCTGGGTTTATTGTCAGTACGAGAGATTTTTCATAAATTCGTACCAAATTTTAACCAAATAACTACATCTATGAAGAGATTTTTAACCATTTTAACGATTGTTATCGCCACCAGCATCTTCGCAATGAGTGGTGCTACGGCTGCACCTGCCGAGCAGCCTGTAAAAGTTATCGTAATGCCTGATCATGCGGACTGGGTATACAAATGTGGCGAAGTACCAACATTTAAGGTCTTGGTACTCAAGAATAATG
>JAEIGA010018730.1_pt1 | contig 10553 bp, 7 predicted proteins | sample 9270691 | NCBI WGS metagenome assembly JAEIGA01 (sample SAMN17057246, study PRJNA624740) | gut metagenome | biome: biome; isolation source: fecal sample | host: Bos grunniens | place: China: Xizang | collected 2019
ACAATAGGTGCTTCTTCTATTATTATTGCGTTCATTTTTTTATAAAGCTCTATTCGTTTTTCTATATCGGTTTCTGCTACTGCTTGTTCATAGAGTCTATCATATTCTTTTGAAGAAAAATGAGTGTAGTTTGAACCTTTTGGACAGTGATTCTTACTATAAAAAAGCGAAAGATAGTTTTCAGCATCGGGATAATCCGCAATCCATGAGCCTCTGAACCATTGCGTTTTGCCTTGTGCGATATGCTCTCTAAGTGCTGCTGGTGGATTTACGTCAATCTTTACTTTTATTCCAAGTAACCCTAATTGTTGTTGAATATATTTACATAAATCTAGATAGCTCGCTGTTGTGGAAAGGGTGATTTCCTGCATTCCTTCGCCATTTGGATAACCTGCTTCGGCTAATAGTTGCTTGCTTTTTTCAGGATTGTAGGTATATGCCTTTGAGGCGGAATCAAATCCTGCGAGTCCAAGTGGTATGATGCCATATTCACCTGCTGTGCCTATGTTGTTACGCATATATTTTATCATCTTCTCACGAGAGAATCCATAGTTTATGGCTTGGCGAACTCTTTTGTCTTTTAATGGATTTTTTTCATCGTTTAAATCCATTTTAAAACCTAAATATTCGGTGTTTAAATATGGTTGAGTTATTAGGTTTATTCTATCTCTGTATTTTGGTTGAAGCTTACCACTTCTTGTTAATACCTCATCTTTATAATTTGGGTCTATGCCTGAGATGAAATCAATGTTGCCTTTTACGAATTCTAGAAATACGGATTGCTTGTCTATTATAAAACTAATAGCTACTGCATCTAAATAAGGTAGTCTTTCTCCTGTGGAATCGGTTTCAAAATAATCTTCATTCTTTACAAGAACTAATTTCACGTTTTCCTTCCACATTTTGAATTTAAAAGGACCTGTTCCAATAGGGTGCTTTCTAAAATCTTCCTTATAGTGTTCTACAATTTCTTTTGGCAGAACGCTTGCATAGGGCATTGTTAATATTCCAAGGAATGGTGCAAAGGCTTGCTTTAAACGAATTACAAATGTTGTGTCATTTGGCGCAGAGAAACTATATTTCCCTCCTATTTGCTCAACATTTTCAAAGAATACTGCTCCTGGCGACATTGTTTTTGCATCTACAATTCTGTTTAAGCTATAAACAAAATCCGATGCAACGACTTTACGTTTACCATTTTTGAAAAGTGAATGTGGGTGAAAATAAACATCATCTCTTAAATGGAAGGTGTATTCTAATCCATCTTTTGATATTTCCCACGATTTGGCTATTGAGGGTTTTACATTCAACTCATTATCCATTTGCACCAAGCCGTTATATAGCTGTACATCTACCCATATCATTGCTTGATCTTTTGCATAAGCTGGGTCTAATGTATTGATGTTTGCTGCCTCATTATAACGAAAAACTTTCTTGCCTGCATTAGGGTTCTCGTTTTCACAAGAACTTAATACAAGTGCAAGAAAGCTTATGATAAGATATTTGTAGAATCTTATATTCAAATGATTTATTTCTTTATTTGCATGAAATTCTTACCGTAAACCCCTTGTGTTTTAGCTATTGATATGAAAGCATTTGGGTCTATGGCTTTTACTAATCGCATTATTTCAACTTTGTCTTTCTTTTGAGCAATTACTAATAATACTTTTTGGTCTTTTTTGCTAAACCAGCCCCATCCGTTTAATAGAGTTACGCCTCGTTTTACTTCATTACCGATTGCGTCTGCTATTTCATTACTCATTTGAGACATAATAGTAATTTGATATGTTTGTTTTTCCCCTTCAACAACAAAGTCTATTGAATAAGTAAATACTCCTAAACATACAAAGCAATATACTAATTGTTCTATTCCATTACCCATTAAAACAGTAGAAGCAATAACGCAAGTATCTACTATCATTATTACGGTGCCTGGACTGACATTTTTATATTTTGTAACTATTAATGCTACTATATCGCTACCGCCTGAATTTCCTCCATTAATAAAGCACAATCCTATTCCTATTCCAGATAACACTCCTCCTAATATGGCTTTTGTGATTAGCTCCATGTTCTCAAATTTGAATTGTTCCATATTTTGAACTTCCAAAACTTGTTGAAATAGTATCAAGAACAAAGAAGCTGCAGTCATTCCTAAAATTGTGTTGATAGCAAACTTACCTCCAAGTATTCTATAACCTATTAATAATAATACGGCGTTAATCGAAAAGTTTGTTATACCCATAGGAATTCCTGTAAGGTAGTAAATAACAGATGATAATCCGACTACACCTCCTCCAATTATCTTTGTAGGTACAAGAAAAACACTCCAAGAGAAGCAATACATTGAAATCCCTAAAAGGATTAGCAAGTATTTTAACACCATTTTCCAAATCGGTGTCTTTGTCATTAAATTTACTTTATTCATAATTTATATTAGATATTTTATTTCAAAACAAACTAAAAAACTATCTTGCAAAGATTAAACCTAATCTTTCAGTTAGTTCATTAACATTCATATTCTTTCCAACAATATTTCCTTTAGAATCTATTAATATGTTTTGTGGGATGTATGATAAATCAAACAATTTAACTATTACACTACTCCAACGTTTCAAGTCAGAAAGATTAATCCAATTCATTTGTTGTTCTTTCACTACATTAACCCATGCCATTTTTGAATCATCAAGTGAAACACTAACTATTTCTAATCCATCTTTTCTAAATCTCTTGTATAATTGTCTTAAGTCTTTTATTTGCATTACAGATTTATTATCCCATGATGCCCAAAAATGAATTAAAGTATATTTATTCTTTTGAGCAATATCCATAAGACTGATTGGTTGTGAGTTTGTGTTATTAAGTGTGAAGTTCTTTACTTTTTCTCCTGTTTGTTCTTCTTTATCTAGTTCTAATATGTGCTGCCCTAATAGTGTATATTGATACATTGTCTTTGCATCACCATCTAATGTTTCGTAAATTTCTCTTAACTCTGATGTTTTAAGGTATGGTGCTAAATAAGATGTTATTATAAATGGTGAATATATGCTTGTTCTGTTATCCATAACATAATTCATCAAACATTGCATAGGGTTCTTTTGGTTATTACATCTATTTGCAATTTGTAAAAATTCATCATTTGATGACGAACCTTGAACTTTTACTTTATTTAAGTCGTTTGAATTTCCTGTAATTTGAATTTGGTCATTACCCATAAAGAAAGATATCTCTCCTATGCTTGAAGGAAGTGAAAGTGTCGCCATACAAGTTTTATCTACTTGTCCTATTATCTCAAATATTCCATTAACTATTTTAGATTTTATAAGTTCTTTTTGTCCGTTTTCTAATAATAATTCAAGAGATATTTTACCTTCTTTTATTCCTTCTAATGTTCCTGTGATAGTAAAGCCTGATGCTGCAGTTAGTTCCTTAAGCTTGATTTCTAATTCTTCTGTTGAAAGATTGAATGCCAATATTTTTCCATTTCTATCAATCAAAACATTACTTGGAACTTCTTTTATCATATATGTTTGCACTGCAGGGCTTGCCCATTTCTTGAAATCACATAATTGAATCCAAGGCAATTTATCTTCTTTTATTGTTTGTGTCCATTTGTTTTTGTCTTCATCTAAAGAAAAGCCTATAATTTCAAAACCTCTCTTCTTATACTTGTCGTAAATCTTTATTAACTCAGGATTTTGTTCTCTTGATTTTACACTCCAAGAAGCCCAAAATTCAAGCAAAGTATAATCGTGTTTTCTAACTTCATCGGTTAATTTAACAGTTTTATTATCTTCTGTTTTAGAAGTTAAGTTAGGTGCCTTACCTCCTATTTTTAATTGAGTCATTAAGGCTTCTCTTTCTCTCAAATGCTTATAATGATATGTATTAAGAGACTCTTCTTTTAATGTATTCAACGTTCTAGTTAATTCAGTGTAATTCCACTTGTAAGAAAGGTAAGTTGCAATTATATCTGGTGAAAAAATATGTTCCGGATTATTGATTACCCAATTTTCCAATCTTGACAAATGCACTTCATAGTCTTCTTTATTTCGTGGAGAAACTACAGAATACCATTCATCTGTCAAACTTGAACCTTTTATTTTTGTTTTTTTATCGTTGTTTGGAACAAGTTGTATTTTAACATTATCTCCTGGAGACAAATACAATCTACAAGATTTCTTTCCATTTATTGTTAATAATGCAGGGATAGGGTCTTTTATTTGTCCCCTGAAGTAGAACTTTCCATCTTCTTCAATTGCCACACTATCCAATTGTTCATTACCATCTCTGAAATATGTTCTTAAAGTAGCATAACCATTCTTGCTATCTTTTACTTGTCCATCTATCATATACCCTTGTGAAATTGCAACAAATGACACAAAAATCATTAAGGTAAATAACATTAATCTTTTCATATTGTCTCTATTTATTTCTTTTAATACTTCAATGCTCGTTCAAGCTCTCGTTTATTATCTTTCAACTTTATTGTTTCCCTTTTGTCGTAATAGTGTTTACCCTTACACAGAGCTATCTCAAGTTTAGCAAAACCTCTTTCATCAACAAAAAGAAGAGTTGGTATTATAGTAAAGCCCTTTTCCTTGCTTTTATTTTCTAACTTTTTTAATTCGTTTTTCTTCAAAAGCAACTTTCTAATTCTCTTTACTTGATGATTATAATAAGATCCAAAACGATATTCAGAAATATGCATATCATGAACCCACAACTCACCATTGCTAAACATACAATAAGAATCAGAAAGATTTACTTTACCCTCTCTGATAGATTTTATCTCAGTTCCACACAAAACTAAACCGGCTCTAAATGTCTGAACGAAAAAATATTCAAAACTAGCCCTTTTATTTTTTATATCTATAAGATGCTTCTCTTCTAACTGCATAATGTTGCAAAATTACTAAAAAAAACTTGTTTTGAGAACATTTTTGGCTAAACTTGTTAATATTTAAAATCATTCTTTATTTTTTTTTATTTTTTTCAAATTTTATTTCTCTTCAAATCAACAACTTAATAAAAGCACCTAAAAAATATTCTAAATAAAATTTGGCAGTAATGAAAAAAGTCGTACCTTTGCAAACGCAAACGCAAGGGAGACCAAGTAGCTCAGCCGGTAGAGCACATCCCTTTTAAGGATGGGGTCCTGGGTTCGAGTCCCAGCTTGGTCACGAAGGTTGATTGATTTATCAGTCAACCTTTTTTTGTTTTTATCCTTTCTTATATCTATCTTTGCAAATAAAATTTTATAAGTTATGCAAAGAAGATATATAGTATTTAGTATTCTATTCTGTTTATTTATTTATAGCAAAGCAGTTTCTCAAACAGCAGATATTGATGTATTACATTACAACATTAACTTAAATATCAACAACATAGAAAACAACAAACACATTGGCTTTACAGAAATCAATTTCATAGTTTTAAATCCAAATAATTCTATTGTAGAATTTGATTTAAGAAATCAGACAATTGATTCTATTCTTTTAAATCAAGAAAACATTGATTTTACTTACCAAAACAATAAAATAAGTCTTGAACTAAATAATTCCCCTACTGAAGACACTTTAATCGTAAAGGTATTTTATTCTGGCGGTAACAATGTTGAGCCTTATAATTGGGGAGGAATGCATTATTCTAACAATATTATATATAACTTAGGTATTGCTTTCCAAGATTTCCCTCATTGTTACGGAAGAAGCTGGTTTGTTTGCAAAGATAGTTTCACAGACAAGGCTACTTTTGATTTACATATCACAACAAACAATGATGTAATAGCTGTTTGTTCTGGAAATTTACTTAACACCTCTAATAATTTAGACAATAGCACTACTTATCATTGGAGCGTACCACAAGAAATTACGACATATTCTCTTGGATTAAGCATTGCAAACTTTGAGAAATACGAAAAAAACCTTAACTCTAACGGAAGACAAATACCTTTAACTGTTTATCATTTCAGCAACGATAGTACTGCAATACGAGAAAATTTTATGCACATAGATTCTGCTTTTGTTTGTTTAGAAAAACACTTTGGCGATTTTATGTTTAATAGAATTGGATATAGCACTACTCCTAAAGGAAGTATGGAACACGTTGACAACATCAGCCTTGCACATAGTTTAGCATCTAATTATTCTTTATCCTCTCAATCTGTTATTGTTCACGAAATGGGACACTCTTGGTTTGGAAATCTTATTACTTGCGCAAATGCAGGAGAAATGTGGATAAACGAAGGTTGGACTACATTTACTGAAAGATTAAGTCTCGCATCTATTTATGGAGAAGATGTTGCAAAAGAACATTTTAGAAAGAAAGCTGAAAGCGTAATCAGTAGACTTCCTATACAAGAAGGAAAGTTTGCATTAAGTGGAGTAGACAGCACACGAACTTATTCAAGCACTGTTTACGATAAAGGAGCTTTAATTGCTATGTCTTTAAAAACATATATTGGAGACAGTTTATTTTACTCTGGAGTAAAAAGACTACTTAACGATTTTGCCTTTTCAAACATAGATTCAGAAGCATTAAGAGATAGTCTTTCATCTTACACAGGCATTGACTTAACAGACTTTTTTAACTACTATGTTTTTGATACAACATTACACCATTTTGCTATAAAGAATTGTACATTTGACAACAATTCAGCAGATGTAACAATAGCTTCACGAACACAATTTAACGACAATTTAAGATGCAATAACATAAGAATCCCTATCACATTTATGGATTCTGCATTCAACACTTGTCAAAAGCTAATAATAGACGACGGAAATGAGACACCTCATCACTTTGGCTTACCTTTTACACCTAAAGCAGCTTTCCTTGATTTAGAAGAAGATTTCTTTGACCTGACAACAGACTGCTATAAAATGATATCAGAAGTTGGCAATTACGAATTTCCTTACACCTATTTCAAAGCACAAGTAAATTCTTGCGAAGACACAATTCTTATTCGCCCTACTCTGCACTGGCTTGGTACTAAAGAAAACGAGCAAATAGAGAGCGTAAGCAGATTTTCACAAAAACATTATTGGACAGTAGAAGGTATAAACTTAGAAAAAGCAAACATAACAGCCAAGTTCTACTTCAAAGTATCAGATTCAGAACTCGGTTTTGATAATAGCTTAATGCAATACTCCTCTGCAAAAGATTCTTTAATGTTATTCTACAGAGAAAACCCAGAATCACAATGGTATAGAATCAAAGCAGACTACCCTTCTACCACAACAGGCTATGTAACCACTGAATTACGCAAAGGAGACTACATAATGGCAATAGGAGATAAAAATTTAGTAAGTTTAAAAGAAGAAGCAACAAACACCATAAAAATAAAAATACATCCAAATCCTTCAAACGGAATAATAAATATTACACATCCTCAATTCAAAGAATACTGCAATTTAAAAATATACAATTCAATAGGAGTATTAGTCCACAATCAAAAAATCAATCCAAATACCACAAGTAGCAAAATAGAATTAAACCTTCCAAAAGGTTGCTACAATGCTACAATTAAAACAAAAAACAATTCAATTTCAGAAAAGTTCATCATAGAATAAAGAAAAAGTTTCATCATCTTGTCACATTTTTGATATTTTCTTTGTCTTATGGTTAAGATGTTGCAAAAAAAAGAACTAAAAGAGCTAATAGAGCTGTGCAAAAAAGGTGACAAAAAAGCCCAACAAAACATATTCGATTTGAAAAAAGACGAATTATTTGCTGTTTGCAAAAGATACGCATCTAATTCCATAGAAGCAGAGGATATGTTTATAGAAGGCTTTACTAAAATCCTTAACAGCATTAATACCTATGCAAATGGAGACTTTGATGCATGGACAAAACGCATTGTAATCAACACTTGCATAAACATCTATCACAAAGAAAACAAAAGAAAGCAGAATGAAATAACTACAGACGAGTTTTACGAAAACGAAGAGATTGAAAGCCCTGAAAGATTCAGCAATGAAGACCTTTATTATTGCATGGAACAACTCAACAATAAGCAAAGAACAATCTTTAACCTCTTTGTAATAGATGGATACAAAACAAGAGAAATAGCAACATTACTAGACACAAGCGATGACACAGTAAGAACAACTATACATCGCACTAAAATAAAACTAAAACAACTTTTAGAAGATTTAGAACGAAAGAGAAATTTGTGATGAAAATAGAAGAATTATTCAAAAACAGACTTAAAGATGCTAAAGTAAAAGCTCCAAATGATTTATGGAGCAAAATAGATAGTGGATTAAATAATATTCCACAAGCAAATAGCATTTCACCAAATACAATAAGCACCATAAGTGGTTCTTTCAAAGCAATAGCCGTAAGTTGTGGCGTAGCAATAGCTTCAGTTACTGCTTATATTGTATATGATCAAGTTTCAGAAAAACAAGACAACACAATAATCGCTCAAGAAACACAAACAGAATTACCTGTAGAAGGAAAACAAAAACAAGTAGAAACAATAGAACAAATCACCCCTACTAAAACAGAAACAAAACAAATTGTTCTTCAAGAAACGATTACAAAAGTCACTCCAATAACACCAGAAGAAGAAACTATAATTAACGAAATCTACACACCAAAAGAAAACACTAACAACACCATCACAAACACTCCAACCAACACCCCCCCTGTCGTCACAAAAGAAGAAATAAAACAAGAAAAAGCACCTCAAGAAACAATAGAAGAAATACAAGAGCCAATCAATCAAACCGAAGAAATAATAAAAGAAGAGATAGTCTTTGATCCAGATATAAAGATTCCTAATTTCATAAGTCCAAACAACGATGGAATTAACGACTATTTCAATATTCATAACATAGAATCCTATCCTGACAATGAATTAATCATTTTAGACTCTCGCAAAAGGAAAGTATATCAAGCCCGTTCTTACAACAATGAATGGGGAGCAAGCAACATTCCTCAAGGTACTTATTTCTATAAATTATTGATAAAAGAAGGACAAAATCAAAAAATATTACACGGAGTTATAACAATTCAATTATAAAGCTTAATTTTATATCACTAAAAAACAGAATATTATAAAACATCTTCAAAAAAAAAGCTCATTTTTATTTTGAATTAAAGGCAATATTACTAATATTGCAAAAAAAATAACAATAGTTTGATATGAAAAAAGGAGTACAAAAAAAACGTTCAATCATCAGTTATCAAAATCTTCCTCAAGAAGCAATTGATCTTTTTGACGAAAAATACGGTGACGGTTATGCTGATTATGCTCAAAAAATAACAAAACCTGATGGTTCTACATTGTATGTAGTACCTTTGGAGACAGACGATGCCGTATATATGGTAAAAGTAGATGTTGTTATAGATTCAAAATTCTCAGAAGAAGAATTTGACAAAGAAATATTAGGCTCAACTAAAGCAGACGAAGAAATAGTAAACTCTCACGAAGAGGAAGAAGAAGAAAATATAGGTCAAGACAAATTCGTTCTTGTTCACGGCGATTACTCTAATGTAAACGATGTAGCCGATGAAGATGACAACGACGACGATGAAGCAGATGAAGATTAAAAACACTTATTTAAAATAACAAAAGGCTGTTTCAGTTCAACGAAACAGCCTTTTATTTTTTCCTTTCTTTGTTTTTATTGAATGATTACTTTCTTATTTGCAAAGCCTCTTTGTGTTTTTATTCTTACAATATACATTCCACTTTCAAGATGCGATACATCTATGGTTTCAATATTTTGTTTTCCCTCTTTTCTTAGCACAACTTGTCCTAAACTATTATGAATTTCTATTTCTCTTATCTTAAACGATGATTGCACTGTCAAAACATCACTTGCAGGATTTGGAGAAACGTTAGAATATCTATCTACCGTAGCATCGTAAAGACACATATCTGTAGTGTCATTAGTATCAAAGTTTATTCCATCTCCAAGAGTGCTATCCGTTTCTGCAAAGATTGGAAACATATACATTTGGCAAGTGCTTGGAATATAATTCTCAGCTGATAAAGTATTAGTGTTAGGATAATAGCCATATGTACTTATAGTATCTTCTGGAAAGTAAGGATCAGTATAAGTATTAAACGGGTGTTGCTCCCATTCTACCCAAGCATTATCTTCTGCATCTTCTTCTGCTGTTCTTACCAAAGTAGGCCATTCCGAATAACAATCTATTGTTAATATCATACTAAATAAACGAGTAGATGAACCCGTTACGTCTTCAACTATATAAAACAATCCATTTACATTAACAGGATTATCAAAATAATATTCCATGTAAGTATAATCATTTCCACGTATTAAAACGGAATTAGTATCTATATCAGTAGAAGCTATTTCTCGCTCCAATGTACTATTCATTATTTTTAATTTACCTTTTGGGTTTGAGTTGTAAATTCCTACAAAATAATCATAAGAAGGATAAGGAGAAGTAGCGCGACTTGCTTCATAAAGAATAAGCCCCATTTTAGAATCAACATAAGGATTATCGTAAGGGTAATATACTCCAACTGCAACTCCTTTTATTGTTAATAAAGTATCTGTATAACAAGGTTG
>JAEIGA010018731.1_pt1 | contig 10552 bp, 6 predicted proteins | sample 9270691 | NCBI WGS metagenome assembly JAEIGA01 (sample SAMN17057246, study PRJNA624740) | gut metagenome | biome: biome; isolation source: fecal sample | host: Bos grunniens | place: China: Xizang | collected 2019
TATCGAAACTGATTTCTCGCAATTCGTTGACCAATTCATGCTTAATAGAAACTATGCAAAACAAATAGAGGGTTTTATGACTAGAATTATTAGTAAAATAAGTGCTTTCACTATTATGCAATATGTCAACTATTCATTAGGCAAACCTATTGGTCATATAAAATATGCTCTAGATTAATTCATCCAACGGGTCTATTCATTAAAAAAATACAGCCTTCGATTTTGATATTAGAAATTTTCCTACTGATACATATGTCTATAAATAAGAGTGTGAAGTCATCACTATACCAACCCCACACTCTATATAATTTATCGACAATTAAAAATGATAGCCTAAACGAATAGAAACAATTGATGTTTTTATTGTCTTATTATCATCTACATAATTTACTGAAGACTTATCAGCTTCACCACCTTGATAATATTTTCCTATCAACTCTCTATTTCCCAACGAATAGTAGTGAAATCCTATACTAATCTTATCTAAAACTTTTATTCCTGCACCTAATTGAAATGCGAATGCTGGTTTCACATTAAATTCTATCTTGTTTTGTGATTTGTATTCATAAGAATTATCACCCTTAAAATCACCTACAGAATTATCATAGTTAGATCTCCAAGTAGTTTCAAGTACGATATCAGTAAGCATTCCTATATTGACACCTACTCCAAATTCTGCCCAAAGATCAACTTCATCACTGAAATCATATTCGTAATTCAAACCACCCATAATAGGAATATTTATATGATTAGGCAAAGCAAGTTTAACATCATAAGATGCTTCATACCCATTAGAGTTTCCACTAGAAATGTATTTATTGTTATAGTTTGGCATAGATGGCTGATTTGCCAATAAATTCTCAACATAATTTGCTTGCCAATTTCTTATCTCATTAGTTAAACCATTCCAAAAGAAATCTGCCGTAGCAATAAATCCCAATCCTTCTATTTGAGGAATATCAAATTTAGCTTTAAATCCTACATTAAATCCTACACCAGCACCACCATCTGTAATATTACTCAAAAGAGGATTCCATGCAACATTTGGCTGATTATCTGCCGAAATTGTTCCATTACCAAATGAACCTGCTGGAACAGATGTTCCTAAATACAAAGAAAAATCTACATTTCTTTCATCTTGAGCATTTACAGATCCAAATGTTAAAATTGCTGTAAATACCAAAGCACCAATTTTAATAATACTTTTTCTCATCTTGTGTACATTTTATTATAACCTCTGCCCAAAGGTTAGTAAATAATCTATAACTAAAACAATAGAAAAGTGTGGGCATCAAAACAAGAACACTTCTCTACAATAATGATACGAATGATAAGATTACTTTTGCAATACCATTCATTTTGCAAAAGTACAACATTTTTCTCAAACTTATATATATATTTAATAAATAGTTAAAAATATTTTCCAACCGTTTGATTCAAACAATAATACAAACTCATATTTTTCGCCCTAATAAAAAAAACGCCACCCTACATACATAATAAAAATCCACCAAATCTATTTTCTCATATCATAATCAACTAACGATGGGTAAAATTAAATAAGGAGATCATATTCAAATAATTAAACAATATCTTTCACTTATCCATCTTATTTTCTCCGTATTACCTTGTCTATTTCGCAGATCTTAGACACAATTGAATCAACATCTATATGACATTCTTTGTGTAATTCTCTTAAACTTCCATGGGTTATAAAAGCATCAGGTATTCCCATACGATGTACCAATAGTGGCAACTTATTATCGGCTACAAATTCTGCCACAGCACTACCCATACCACCATTTAGTACTCCATCTTCTATTGTTACAACATGTGTATAAGTTTTCGCCACTTCATATATAAGACTTTCATCTAGTGGTTTTAGGAATCTCATATCATAAACACCTACTGTCACGCCCAAATTATCGGCAATAGCAGCAGCCTGCATTGCAGTATTACCTATATGTCCTATAGATAATATTGCTATATTATTACCCCTTCTTAGACAACGACCTTTGCCTATCTCTATTTCTTTAAATGTCTTTTTCCAATCAACATGTACACCGGTGCCGCGTGGATAACGTATAACAAATGGACCTACACCATCTATTTGAGCTGTGTACATCATGTTACGCAACTCATGCTCATCTAATGGCGAAGCTATAATAAGGTTGGGTATAGGACGGAAATAAGCATAATCAAACACTCCATGATGGGTAGCACCATCCTCGCCAACAAGACCTCCACGATCCAAACAGAATACCACCGGCAACTTTTGTAATGCCACATCGTGTATCACTTGATCATAGGCTCGTTGCATAAACGAGGAATATATATTACAGAAAGGCACCATACCTTGTGCCGCCAATCCTGCTGCAAAGGTAACAGCATGTTGCTCAGCTATGCCCACATCAAAAGCTCGATTAGGCATTTTTTCCATCATAATATTAAGCGAACATCCAGTGGGCATCGCCGGAGTAATCCCTAATATTTTATTGTTCTTTTCGGCTAATTCTACTATAGTATAACCAAAAACATCCTGATATTTCAATGGTTTATTTTCATTATTGGCTACTACTTGTTTTCCCGTATTGGCATCAAACAATCCCGGAGCATGATATATAATAGGATTCTTTTCGGCCTCTTCTAATCCCTTACCTTTGCGAGTAACAATATGCAAAAGCTTAGGTCCTTGTATATTGCTTAACTTACCAAGTATCTTTATAAGATTTTCCACATCATGCCCGTCTATAGGGCCAAAGTAGCGGAAGTTCAATGCCTCAAATAAGTTACTCTGTTTTACCAATGCCGATTTAATTGATACACCTAGTTTTCGAAAGAAGTTTTTTTGCTTACGTCCTTTGTGATCTTCGCCATATAAGTTCCATATTTTATTTTTTAAACGGTTATACGTAGCCGATGTTGTTATGGAAGTAAGGTAATGACTTAGGGCTCCCACACTTTTGTCTATAGCTATTCCATTGTCGTTAAGGATAACTAGCAAATTGGCTTTAGAGACACCCGCATGGTTCAATCCTTCGAAAGCCATACCTCCGGTCATAGAGCCATCGCCTATTACAGCTATATGCTGACGCGTAGCATTACCTTCAATACTCGAAGCTATTGCCATACCCAAAGCTGCCGATATGGAAGTAGATGAATGACCGGTACCAAAAGAATCATACTCACTTTCATCCATTTTTGGGAAACCACTAAGTCCATTATAGGTTCGTATTGTATGAAAACGTTCTTTTCGTCCAGTAATAATTTTATGAGAATATGCTTGATGACCCACATCCCAAACTAGTTTATCATCGGGAGTGTTGAACACATAGTGTAGAGCAACAGTAAGTTCTACTGTCCCAAGGCTGGATGCCAAATGTCCGGGATTGTTTGCCAATACATCAATTATGTAGGCACGTAACTCGTCACACAAACATTTAAGCTCCTCGGAGGTCAGTTTTTTCAAATCTGCAGGCGTATTAACCTTCTCTAAAACATTATATTGTACCTTTTCCATATCCTTATAAACGATTTGCAAATGTACCAATTATTTTTCAAAATATCCACTGTATTGATATTTTTATACATTTATTTCAACATTAGAGTAGCAACCCTTTTAATAACTTGTACATTTCCTTTAGCGTCGTAAACCTCTATATATATAATATAATTACCTATTCTACACCTGTTTCCATTCTGGTCACTGCCATCCCAAACAATGATTCCACTAGTTCCTAAAAGAGCATTTCTCTCCAACGCTTTCAGCAACCGTCCTTGCTCATCGAACACCAAAATATTAGCAAGAAGATTACCTTCGCTGATAGAATAGGTAATATTTAGCAAATCGTTGTAACCATCATTATCTGGCGAAAAAATATTTGGTTCTACCACAAAGGCCTCGTCCGATACAATCATATTCGCAGCTTGGGAATTTTTATATGTGGGCGTTGCCCAACCCGACGACTTTGCCGCCGAATGCCAATTGGCTGCACTATTGGTTGATTGGTCAAATGAACGACGCTCCAACGACACGCCTTCCACATCAGTAAGCCAGCGGTAATGAAGGTCTTCCGCATAGTCGAAACGATCTATTATCGTACTATCTTTCAACGATACCACAACCACACCTTGCCGATTAGAATAGGCAGGCATCTTCTTCATGACCACCAATTTACTACTATTTCTTACAGTGTAATACCTATGTATGGCATCAGTATCAATGGTAAGCACCATATAATCTTGTGGCAACAGAAAAACCGAATCAGGCAAGGCTACCATGGTTTTCAGCCTCTGCAAATCGTCATCCCACGTTGCCAATCGAATATTGTTCATCAGAATAGTATCTGTAGTATTATTGTAAAGTTCCACAAAATCCTCACCATCATCGTAAGGATTAAATAACACCTCGTTAATAAGAATATCGCCTGGAGCAATATTGTCAACAACTATACTTTTGCCATTTTGGGCAAAAATACTCCCCAAGAAACAACATGCAACCATCAATAGTAGCATTAAAAATTTTCTCATTTTCAGCCTCCATAAATTTTATATTTGATAACGCAAGTTTCCCTGCTTTATTTCCCTACATATATTATTGTGTACATATTTGCGCATTTTCAGCCTGTAGCTTTCATCATTGCCAACAGTAGCATTTCTGTATATATCCAAGAAACATATTTAACAACAATGCTAAAATTGCAATACTTTAACACCAATTCATTTAACACGAAAATATAGATATTTCCCGACAAAAGACTTGTAAAAGATAAATAATTGCAACATTTCACAATACAAGTTATAGAACACTGATAATCAAGAACAGACAAAACAAGTATAATGATATAGTATAACAGAAATAAGACCCTACTATAGCAAACATGACACTATACCGATAAAAACTATCCACTTAGATGATGCAAAGCGGCAGTTTACGTGATCTAATTCGTCAACACACGTGAAAAAACCACCGATATACACGTGCAAAATCCAATAAATACACGAACTATTTTAGATACTTTCGCCCTACAATTAACATACGTAATTTTCATTTAACATCTTATCACCTATTCCAAGTTCATAAATATCCTATCAAAAACAATGGCATATTGTTGAAAAGCATTCTATTGTCGACAATGTTTTGCCAAGAAAATGGAAAATATTTCGAAAGAAAATATCAATAAATAGAAACCATTTTCAAATATTCTCGTATTTAGTAGAAGCCAAAAATATTGCATAAATAATAAACTTGAAGAAACACATATTTATAATATGAAAGAACGATTTTTCGAACTAAATGACTTTTTTAACGACATGATAAAAGCAAAAACTAGCATAATTCCCATCATATCTGAATTTGACGAAGATATGATACTTACCGACGAAAATATTCCGAACTCAATGCCACTACTACCATTGCGTGGCAATGTATTGTTTCCTAAGATAATATTACCCGTAACCGCAGGACGTAAAAAATCAATAAAACTGCTTAACGAAGCATACAAATCGGGCAACTTTATAGCAGTAGTAGCACAAAGAAACGATGTTGAAGACCCTGTTCACGAAGACCTTTTTCCTATAGGAACAGCGGCCAAAGTGATAAAGACATTGGACCTTCCTGATGGAAACCTTTTGGCTATATTACAAGGAGGCCCACGTATAATGTTGAAAGAAATAACCGAAACCGAGCCTTACCTTATAGCCAACGCTATTTTACATCCCGAAACAGAAGATATAACTACCGAAAACATTGACACGGAAGACAAAGTATTGCTAGACAATATTAAAGAATTGTATGGCAAAACCATGAAACATCTTCCCAACATACCACAAGAAGCCTCATCTATTATGAAGAATATCAAAACCCCGGCAATATTGATAAACTTCATAGCATCGCACATCGAAGTAACTGTTGATGAGAAACAGACTATGCTAGATATCAACACACTGAAAGAGCGTGCTAAATATGTGATGAATCTTCTTGTAAAAGAAATGCAATTTCTAGAAGTAAAAGAGCAAATCCAAAACAAAGTAAAATTTGATATGGATAAGCAACAGCGCGAATACTTCCTAAGTCAACAACTAAAAACTATACAAGAAGAGCTTGGCGGAAGCCCTATTGACCAAGATTTCGAAGATTTAAACATGCGTGCCCTTCGCAAAAAATGGAGCGAAGAAATGCTAGAGATATTTGGTGGTGAATTAGACAAACTTACACGTTTAAACCCACAATCGCCAGACTATTCAACCCAACTAAACTACCTAAACACCCTGCTTGACCTACCATGGAACGAATATACCAAGGACAACCTCGACTTAAAACACGCACAAAAGACCTTAGACAAAGATCATTATGGTATTGAAAAGGTTAAAGAACGTATATTGGAATACCTTGCAGTGCTTAAACTTAAAGGCGATATGAAATCTCCTATACTATGTTTAGTAGGGCCTCCGGGTGTAGGAAAGACCTCACTTGGAAAATCAATAGCATCGGCACTCAACCGCAAATATGTGCGTATGGCCCTCGGTGGGCTGAGAGACGAAGCCGAAATTCGAGGACATCGCAGAACATACATCGGTGCTATGCCCGGAAGAATAATACAAAATATCAAGAAGGCAAAGTCGTCGAACCCAGTATTTATCCTCGACGAAATAGACAAAGTGATGGGTATGAGCGTAAATGGAGACCCAGCCTCAGCACTACTAGAGGTATTAGATCCTGAACAAAACACTGCTTTCCACGACAACTATCTAGATGTTGACTACGACCTTTCCAAGGTAATGTTTATAGCCACTGCCAATTCTACAAGCAGTATCCACCCTGCCCTTTTGGACAGAATGGAAGTTATAGACGTTTCGGGATACATATTGGAAGAAAAAATAGAGATAGCACGCAAGCACCTTGTGCCACGTCAAATAAAAGAACATGGATTAAAAAAAGGTCAGTTTACTTTCTCCGACAGCCTATTATCACAAGTAATCATGCAATATACGCGCGAGTCAGGAGTACGACAATTAGAAAAATCCATTGCCAAAATAATACGCTACAACGCAGTAAAGATAGCCAAAGGCGAACTCCCAGAAAAATCCATCAAAAAAGAAAGTCTCAAAGATATACTTGGCTTACCTATACATCACAACGAAAGTCGTAGTCGCAACGACATTGGAGTTGTTACCGGATTAGCATGGACAAGTGTTGGTGGCGAAATACTATTTATCGAATCTTGCCTTAGTAAAGGTAAGGGACAACTTACAATGACGGGCAACCTTGGCGACGTAATGAAAGAATCAGCAAATCTTGCATACGAATATATCAAAGCCAATTCCGATAAATTCGGCATAGATGAAAGTATATTTGACAATAAGAATGTACACATACACGTACCCGAAGGTGCTACACCTAAGGATGGTCCATCGGCAGGTATAACCATATTCACAGCCCTGCTATCAGTATTTACCCAACGCAAAGTACGTGCCAACTTTGCCATGACAGGCGAAATAACATTACGTGGACAAGTACTACCTGTAGGTGGAATAAAAGAAAAAATATTGGCAGCCAAACGTGCCAACATTACAGATATAATACTTTGCCACGAAAACCAGAAGGATATAGAAGAGATTAAAGAAACATACTTAAAAGGACTTTCGTTCCATTACATCAAAGAAATGAAAGAAGTAATACCATTGATTTTTGAATAAACTATGAGAAATACAAAATCACATAAGTCAAAAACCATATACTACATCTGTTTCCTTTTAATGATGATTATCCTATGCGGAGCACAAGCACAAAAGGAAATGAAGGAAGGTAACAGACTTTTGAAAAAAGGCAACTACCACAAAGCATTACTTGCCTACAAAAAATCAGAAGGAAAAATAGCCGAACAAGAATCTAGCATTCAAGCCGACTTCTTTTCCAAAATAGGCGAATGCTACCTAAAGCTTGGTTATTACTCTTTAGCATACTCCTATTTCAAAGAAGCAACAAAATATGATTCGACATATGTGAACACGTTAGACTCATACATCGAAACACTCAAAAACAATGGTGAATACTCAAAAGCATTAGACTTATATTATCAAAAACTATTGGCTGACAGTCCATCACTAAGCGACTCAGCCAATGGCAAAAACGACCTTGCATACTACTCTTTTCCCTATCAAAATATGGGAGAGAACAAACTATTTACAATAGTTCCTCAAAACAACATCAATACATTGGGACGAAAAAGAGGACTATCTATTATAGGCAATAGGTTATACTACTCCACTACAGGCTACAGTATAATCCCCGATCAAAAAGATTATCCCGAAAAAACAACAAAATATACACTCTTTTCGGCCGATATTGTGGAAAATAGTATTGCTAATTCCATAGTGGAAAATGAATTATTAGATATAGAATCCAACATAACATATATATGTACACACCCCATTACCAAGAACCTTTTCTTCACAGTTATCACATCCGATAACGAAGAATATTTATATGAAGCAACAGCAGAAGAAGATGGGAAATGGAAAAATGCAAGCAAAGTTAAGATAGGTAAGAAAACAATACCCATATCACATCCGATATTTAACAACGATGGAACAGTGATGATTTTTTCGGCAAATCTACCTGATGGTATGGGAGGACACGATATTTGGTACACCAAACAAACAGAAAAAGGATGGAGCGACCCCACTAATTTGGGTAATACAATCAATACCAAAGGCGATGAAATATGTCCATTTTTATACAACAATAGTTTGTTTTTCTCATCCAATGGGCAAGCTGAAAGTTACGGAGGTTTCGATATTTATTGTGCCAACAGTACAACCAACAACAACATTGAAGTGGAAAACATACTCCTACCCTACAACTCGTATGCCGATGATATTGAATTCACAATTGATGCTCAACACTCCAAAGGTTTTCTTGTAAGTACTCGAGATTACACATCTACCGACGATAAAATATACTCGTTTTCTGAAGTACCATATTATACAATAGTGAAAGGAAATGTTTCGGACTACTACAACAACACACTACCAGAAGCAACAATAACTGTGATAGAAAACAATACTCCGATATATACTGCCAAAACCGATAAGGTAGGCAACTACCAAGTATATCTAAAGAACAACCACAAATATACATTGGAAATAAGTAAAGCCAACTACCTATCTACCAAAGATTATTATACCACACAAAGCAACAAACCTGTGGGTAACACTGAAATAAAAGCCAATACTAAACTCGATGGTTTTGAACTAAACAAGGCCTATAAAATAGAAAATATATTTTTCCATACAGCAAGCTATGAATTTGCAACAATAGGTAAAACTCTACCGAAAATAGAAACATTTATGAAAGAAAATCCTCATTTGGATCTATATTTCTACTTATTTGGCTATCTGACTACCGACGATAAGTTCAACAATCTTCTGAATCAACGGCGTATCAACACAATAACAAACTACTTTATAGAACAAAGTGTGAATGAAAACCGCATAAAACACCGCAAATATAGCAACGAAATACCAACTAATTTCGGCAAAGTAGATCTAAAAAAAGACACGTCTTATTTACTTTACTTCCTATTTGTTCCCAAAGATACAGATGCCATAAAGGCCAACACAACATCAAGATAAAATTACGAAAAACAAAACATTTACAATACATAACCCGCGTGGCTATGGAATCAACTCTACATAGATAATCAAGCAATATTTTCGTTTATATTACACAAAAAAAATAATTCCCGCATAAAATATGCGGGAATTATTTGTAATATTCACACTATAAAACATTATTCGCACCTATTGTATCAGTAGTAATTATCTTATGTTCTTGTATATTTTCAATCTTTCCATTAACAAGTACTACATCGGTAATACCGGGATAATCCCAATTTAGTGTGTTTATAACATTATTATTATCCACAAATATCCTTGGGTTTTCTTTTAAGAAAGGATACTTCATATCCAATTTGGTTGTTATAATCATCTCGGTTGAATCCAAACCTTTCTTCAACATTTCGTCTACAACCCAGCTACCACATCCCACACATGTACGGTCGGATACCAAAACAAAATAGCGGGTATCTTCATTCGGGATAAACTGTATTTTGTTGAAATACCATTGCAGTACTTTGTTTTCGTATGCAAAAGGTTCTTCTTCTGTAATGCTTTCCTTCTGAACTTCGGCTGTAGGGTTTGCATTGTTACATTGTGCCATTGTACACACAAGCACAACTGCCACCATTATTTTAGTCGAAAATAAAGCGATCGGCTTTGTAATATCTGTTGCTTTCATCTGTATCTGTTTTTAATAAATAAACTCCTTTTTCGGTTATATGAATAGATCCTGTATAGTTCTTGCGTTCAAAACCTACTTCATACATCTTATCCAAATCCTCGTCCAATACCATTATAACAAAGTCTTTGGGAAGTGCCACCATCCCATCTTCACTATCTCTGCCTGGCAAAAACATTAGTCGCAAAAATACATTGCGATATTCATCGTAATATAATTTAGAAAGTGTTGTTATACTTCTTGCATAGTTCA
>JAEIGA010018732.1_pt1 | contig 10552 bp, 9 predicted proteins | sample 9270691 | NCBI WGS metagenome assembly JAEIGA01 (sample SAMN17057246, study PRJNA624740) | gut metagenome | biome: biome; isolation source: fecal sample | host: Bos grunniens | place: China: Xizang | collected 2019
AAAACTTTGCGCCGCCTCGTTAAAATTTCCCTTAGGTTTATTTCAAAAAAGTCTTGGTTTGTTATAATTTCCCCTTAAATATATCCGCATTGCTTTTCTGGAATGAAAATTGCACTTGTCAAAATTTTTCGCATTTTTTGAGTACACCTAATGAAGTATTGAGAAAACAAAAAAAGGTAGACTTCATGGGATGTCTTTTTTTAATATGTAAGCGTCAATGTCCTCCTCTCCCAGTGGTGCCATCCTTCTGTATTGTGATTGTGCCTGACCACGGGCAATAAGCCTTTGTGCCATACTTCCACTTTATGAAAGTATAGGGTAAAAAATCAGCGGCAGGTTATAAAACCTACCGCTTAATATATACGATACAACCTACTTCAGTCCATTTCTGTACTCTTTTGGCGTGATACCTGTTTCCCGCTTGAAAAAATGGCTGAAGAAGGTAGCGCTTTGGAAATCCAGTTTTTCAGCTACCTCATATATGGGGATATCTGTATGATGCAGGAGCACTTGGGCACGAAGGATAGCGTGGGCGTTAAGCCAGTTCATTACACTGCGTCCGCTCTGCTGCTTCACAACAGCTGACAGGTGGTTAGGAGAAACGCAGAGAGCATCGGCATATGCCTTTACACTTCGATGTAGCGGCTCTCTCCGTCCCAACATATCCATAAATTTTCGGAAAAGAGTCTGACTGCGTGATATCTCCATAGCAATGTCGTCGAATTGGCGGGTATGCATATGTTTCAAATCATACAGCAGAGCTGTCTGGAGATGCTCAACACTTCTGCGGTCATAGCGGCTGTGTACCGTTTGCCACAACAATTCCACATAGTTCTGTATACGTAGAAAATCCTCCTTATACAGCCTTAGGCGGGTACATTTCTCAAATTCCACTGGCTGATGATCGAACGAAAGCATCTGTCCATCATAGTCGTCGGATAAGTAGGACACACTGATGAAGGTATTCTGCGGAATGACCAGCACATCGCCACGCTCGGTTTCGTAGGGGGCAAGGTTGACTTGGTATACAGCTTTTCCTCTGGTTACGAGCAGGACGCGCCCCTGTTCGACATATTGGGGTGTAAGGAGATAGTCAACTATAGGGGAAGTCCTTAGGGGCGTTAGAGAATGAATGATAGCAATCTCTTCAGAAACATAGATATCATTGCTTTCGGCGAGATGTCCCGCAATACTTACAGGAGTCAGTGTTGAATTCTTTTGAGACATTTTTGGATCTATTTTGGCGCAAATTTATAAATTTTCGTAGAAATACTACATTATTTCATTGAAAGAAGCACACATCTTGGCTGATAAATGTGTTACCTTTGCAAAAAATTATAACTCTATATCGTATGAAAAAGAACAAATTCATAGCTTCTTGGCTAAATGTCTGGCTTTACGGACTTTTATTGATCGGTGCTGCGCTTCTTATTGTCCTTATCACTGGATGGACACAGTTTGACTGGAATGTTCGACTGTCGATACTGGCTATTATGGGCATCACTCTGCACGTCTGGGAAGAAGAAAGGTTTCCCGGAGGCTTTACATACATGTTCAATACATTACAGAAATCGCAGAAACTTGACAGATATCCGATGAACGAATTTGTAGCTATGGCTGTTGATTATTCGACTATCATAGTATTTATCGCAATATTGATATTCAGCAAAGGAGCCAAGTGGTTTGGCATCTCTCTGGCTCTGTTCTGTTGCCTGGAAACAATACTCCATACGGCAATCGGTACCTTGTGCTTGATTAAATATAGGACTAAAGGAAAACGTACGCCCTATGTTCCCGGGGCTACATCGGCATGGTTCGTGTTCTTGCCTGCTGCAGTGGGAATCTTTCATTATTTAGTGTCGAATGAGTTAATTTCCGGGAAAGACTGGCTCTTCGGAATCGGTGTAGCCGTTTTGGTTCTGGGCATTACAGTAAAAGGTCTCGAAGAGATTCTTAAAGATGAAAACTCTCCTTATGTAGTACCTGAGAAATATAGGATAGGATATTTCAGGAAATTCTTAAAACAATAATAAAATAGAATTTATCAGTAAATGCAATTATGCAAATAGTTTACAGAATTGCCACATCTGAATCGAAATAATTAACAGACACCGTCTGTCAAATTAAAAATCAGCGTCAGGTTATAAAAACCCACCGCCGACGCAAGAAAGATGTGTGTATGTTGTGTTATTTTGAGACTTCGTACATTAGTACGCCCTTGCCCGTAACATCAATGGAACATATATTGAATAACCAACATATTGATATCCTAATAAAACCGATCTCCACCAAATATAAATAATATATAGGTGACTCCTATACACCTTCAATTAGATGCAAATAATCTAAATAATTAGAACCAATAATAAACCAAAGTGGCGTATGTAGTGAACTTTGTAGTTCACTACATACGCCACTTTGGTTTATGCCTCAACAGGAATCTGAATGACAGACAACCATTGTTCCGGGTCTTCTTGATTCCATGCGCCATCAATGTAGGAAGTACGAAGAGGTGCTGCCATCTTGTAACCTTGTTCTTCCATGTAGGCAAATGCTTCAGTAAATGACTCATGAAAGCGTTCGTAAGGGCCGACATGTTTCATGCAGAGGGCTTTAGGTACAGCAGGAAGGTGCTTGAATTGTATGATGGTACTATCAGTGCCCATCTCTTCCACTTGTTCGCAATACTCGATATCAATATCGGTGGGGCAATACTCTTTGTTGTGCTCAATGGTGAAGCAATAGCCTGGAGGCGGACACTTGCAACCGAGACGTTGCATCTCGGGACCAATTTTCTCTACACACAACGGTCCGAGGGCGGCATAATCAGGAATCACTTCGCGATGACTTGCTACGATAATTTCGGGCAAAGATTGAATACTGAATTTAGATTTATCCATTGTCTTAATTTCTTTGTGAGCGTTCACCCAATTGACCAACTGACTGCGTCGTGCAACCAACAATTGCAGCTGTTGCTCTGTTTTCTCAATCTTCTCGTTCAGTTGGTCAACGCTTGGGGTACATGCCCCATCTTCGTACAACTCTTTGATTTCGCCAAGCGAGAAACCGAGACTTTGCAATTGGCGGATTGTGTTGAGCCGTTGCATCTGTTCAACGCTGTAATAGCGGTAGCCAGTCCACTCATCCACTTCATGGGGAATCAACAACCCTTTTTGTTCGTAATGGCGCAGGGTTTTCACGGTCACTTGCATCATCTGTGAGAACTCTCCGATTTTTAACTTTGTGTTTTTTCTCATAATCGCGCAATTTTTTAGTCTGATTTCGAAATCTGTGGCAAAGTTAGTCTATGCCCTTGGGTACGGGTCAAGAAAAATTTGAAATATTTTCAGCAGAAAATTAAAATAGGCAATATTATGTGTTTAACTTGGATTATTATTGGGGAATATTTTAGACTACATAGGAAACTACACGCCAAAAGTCAAATTAGAATTCAAGTGATATTATAAGCAGAGTCGTTTCACAATACAATAACATAATATGCTTATCAATAAACGAATTCGGCGGTGAATTATTTCCACCGCCGAAAAAGGCAACTTTTCAGTCCACCTTATATTTTGTTTTTATCCCTTTCATATTGTATCAATGAAGTCGCAGTCTCCTACACAGCTCATAAAAACACTTCTGCCATTATTGGGGCCTGACTTCCCGAATGAAATGCCGGAGCGCCGAAATCGGATGATACCATAGCATGCGAGGACCCGAGTAGCGCATGACGCTGCGAATCTGTTCGCGTCTATCTGGCTTATAACAATGTATCGGACATTGCTTGCAATTGCCCTTTCCTTCGCCAAAAGGACATCTGTCCAGGCGATGTATGGCATATAAATAAAGAGAGAAGCATTCATCACAAATGCTCCCCCTGTCTGACTTGTGATGGTGACGACAATAGATTTGGATCATTTGCCGGACCACTATCTTTTCTCTAATTATAATTGAGGTTTTTCTTCTCTTGTTCAACTGTTTAATGACTTTTTGAGATCAATTTCAAAAATTCCTCTCTCGTCTTTGCCTGATTGAAAGCCCCACAGAAATCGCTCGTCGTGGTGATGGCATTTTCCTTCTCTACGCCACGCATTTGCATACACATGTGCTTCGCTTCCAGCACGACCATTACCCCAAGTGGATTGAGGGCTTGCTGAATGCAATCCTTAATCTGCATTGTCATACGTTCCTGCACCTGCAGGCGGTGAGAAAATATATCTACTACACGTGCTATTTTTGACAGGCCAGTGATTTGTCCATTGGGGATATAGGCCACGTGTGCCTTGCCGTAGAAGGGGAGCATGTGATGCTCGCACAAAGAATAAAAGTTGATATCCTTGACGATGACCATCTGATTGTATTCCTCGGAAAATTTTGCTGAATTGAGGACACCGACTGGATCCATCTGGTAGCCCTGGGTGAGGAACTGCATGGCCTTAGCGACACGCTCGGGGGTCTTGACAAGTCCTTCGCGCTCGGGATCTTCTCCCAAGAGCCTTAGTATTTCGTAGTAGTGTGACTGAAGTTGTTCCTGTCTTTCAATATCTGTCATAATATTTCTCCTATTATTGAGCCAAGAATACGCCACTACGAACTACCATCACTTGACCTGTGGTCAACTTTGACTTACGCAACTTTGCCGCTACGACATCTGCATCGGGGCGACTGCCGAAATCTCCGACATGACAAACCCATCTGGGTTGTACAAATTTGACATAAACCGAAATCCCTGGTATCGCCTTTCTACATCTGGCAGCAGCGATTTGTGCATTCTTCTTGCCATCAGCACCTGTTCCCGCGTAGATTTGCACCCGATAACCATTGACTTTTTTCGAACTATCTACTTTTAATTTTTCAGAAGGATTTCGCTTCTTCGCACCATACAGGCGTAACTTTGACATAGCAATCAGTGTGGAATCGGTTACAGAAAAATCAATACCATCGCCATAAAAAGTTTCGCCAAAGTTGACTGCATGCGACAGACTATCATCCTGAACGATGATGATCTGACCACCATTCTTGGATGCCTCCTGAACCTTTTCAGTAAATACTTGTTGTGCAAAAGCCGATAAGCTTGAGAGCAAAAATATTATAAGTAGATTGAAAAATCTCACGATTAGTTGAATTTACAGTTTAAGTAAAAAAATAAGTATCGCATCAAAAAGTAAGTCAGCAAGTATACATAATAATAAAACAGGATATATAACACTCCCCGATTTAATTCTTACATATACTTGCAGACTAAAATTATTCAATAAGTATTATTTCCAAGCGTCGATGATACCCTTGAAGTCTTCTGCCTTGAGTGCAGCACCACCGATCAAACCACCATCAACGTCTGGCTTAGCAAAAATTTCCTTAGCGTTGCTTGGTTTGCAGCTACCACCGTAAAGGATAGATACGTTTTCAGCAGCTTCAGCGCCAAACTTTTCTGCGATAACGCCACGAATGAATGCGTGCATTTCTTGAGCTTGTTCAGCAGTTGCAGTCTTACCTGTACCAATAGCCCAAACTGGTTCGTAAGCGAGAATAACGTTGGCGAATTGTTCTGCAGTAAGGTCGAACAAAGAACCTTCCAACTGAGCCTTTACTACTTCATTTTGTGTACCGTTTTCGCGTTCTTCGAGCACTTCACCAATACAGAAAATCACCTTCAAGCCATTAGCGAGAGCAAGATTAGTCTTTTCTTTCAAAATTTCAGCAGTTTCGCCATAATAAGCACGACGTTCGCTGTGACCCAAGATTACATATTGTGCACCTGTACTCTTTACCATTTCAGCAGAAACTTCACCTGTGTAAGCACCGCTCACCTTGTCTGCACAGTTTTCAGCACCAAGGCCAATTACATTAGCATCCAATTCAGCTGCAACAGAAGCCAAGTGGATGAATGGAGTACAAATTACCACGTCACAAGCAGGCTTGTCAGCAACCAAGAGGCCATTGAGTTCCTTTGCCAAAGCCACACCTTCTTGCAGGTTGAGATTCATCTTCCAGTTACCTGCTACAATTTTCTTTCTCATGTCTTTTTGTTTTTTTAAACGTTTTTGTTGAATATATCTTTTATAATACTTACTTCCGACCCAAATTCTATCCAAGAATATAACACCAAGTAGTGGCACTAAGAACAAAAGTAATAAATTCCACAGAGATTTTCTCTGTTCTTGCACTTCGTATACAGAGGCATCCAATACATTTTCTTCCGATATCTCGGGTAAATTATTATTGCTCCATTTTTTGAGCAAAATGCCGTCCTCGAGTAGCAAGAGACTGGGATTCGAACGCGCCATAGCCTTGAGCGCTACTTCGTCGGACTTAACAATAGGATATGTTGCTCCGGTTTGATCTACCCATTGTTCTATTTCTTCTTCAGAGGCCCCGTCATCGACAACACAAAGGAAGCGAAACTTTTGATCCTGTGCCATGTCGTACAAATCATTGAAGCGATCTGCATTCCCGGGATCAGATGTTGCAACGTCGGGCAAAACCAAAAGATAAGTAATGCCGTCAGAGAGTATCTCCTCTATCTGATCTTCGTCACTTTTTTCATTATAGAAATATAGTGTAGTCAATGCTTCTGGAGCATTTTCTGAGATTTCACCATGATAAGCCGCTCTCCAATTGGTTCCTTCTTTATAGTCTGTAAAATCTATCGTTGGATGATAATACAGAGAATAAAGGCTAAGGCATATTATATAGATAAGCGCATACATAGATGTAGTCCACTGATTGCGCTCACTAATGAGACGTTTCATTCGTCTACGCTGAAATATCGCAAAGACGCACAGAGTCAGTAATACTATATTCTTTGCCAGAGTCTCACCGTTCGAGAGTTTGACAGCTTCGCCGAAACAGCCGCAATCTGATACTGGATTCGCCACATAAATATAGACCGTGAGCGAAGTCATCAGCACCATGATGAAAGTAGTTACTGCAGTAGTAAAACGTAGTCTTGCTCCGAGCAACCAATATACCCCCAGGATGAATTCAACCGTTGCCAAAGCCACAACACACGTTCTTAACAGAACAGAGTCCGTCGCAAACATCATATCCCAATTGGCAAAATAAGCATTGAGCTTATAGAACATCCCCATAGGATCTACTGCCTTGACAAAACCTGAAAAGATAAATGTAAAGGCAATAATGATGCGCGCTAAATTAGCACACACATATAGCGAGATATTTTTAATTTTCGCCTTCAAGGGTCAATTTAATCAAGCCAAATACGGCATAATTAATCATATCCATATAGTTTGCAGCTACACCTTCCGACACCATTGTTGCGCCATCAAGGTCCTCGATCTGCTTCGTGCGGAACACTTTCATCAGTATCAAATCCGTATACGAACTTACCCTCATCAATCGCCACGCTTCGTCGTAATCATGATTTTTCTTCATCATTAGTTCGAGCGCTTCGGCTGCATATTTGTCATAGAGTTCTAGTGCTTGTTCCGGAGTCATATCATTTTCGCCAAGACTGGGACCCAGTGCTAATTGTATCTGACCCACCAAGCCATAGTTGACGATTGCTACAAATTCGCCTACGACATCTTCGCCCACTTCAGAATGGCCTTTCATTTCAATCGAACGAATTCTGTTCACCTTGATATACAATTGGTCGGTCACTGAGGCTGGACGCAAAATTCTCCAAGCTGCACCATAATCGTGCAGTTTCTTTGCAAACAAATCGCGACAGTTTTTCAACACCGTCTTGAATTCTTCGTTCGTATTGTAGGGCTGATTCATTTTGGTGATTCTATTTTCAAATTTTCACCCGCTTTTCATACGCGAGTACATATTTATCCAATTTGTTGCAAAATTAACAAAAGGACAGAGATTAACGAAATTCTACACTCTTTTTTTTAATAGTTTTGAAAATAGACAAAGAACTTTGCACTATTTACTTACAAAATCCTTAAATTTGCCCAAATTGGAAAGTAGTGGTGTTTTGGGGGTTCAAAGGTAGACGAATGACCCGCCGACAAAGGCACATCACCACCTTTAATTTATTATCAACAACATTTGTTTCATCTTTAACAATCAATATCATGCAAACATTTTTTTCACTTTGCCAAGAGCGCTATTCTGTAAGAAATTTTTTAGACAAAGTTCCTACATGCGAAGATATAGAATACATTTGTGGATGCATCAGAATGGCTCCATCAGCAGTCAACTTTCAGCCTTTTAAAATAAAATACGTCACAGATGCCGAAGAATTAAAAAAACTACAAAAATGCTACGCTCGCGAATGGTTTACCAGTGCTCCTGCGTGCTTTATATTTTACCGCGACAAGGAGGAGGAGTGGGTTAGAAAGTACGACCAAAAACCTCACGGCGACATAGACGTAGCCATTGCAATCGAGCATTTATGTTTGGCCGCCACAGAAAGGGGACTGGGAACATGTTGGGTATGCAACTATGACCCAATATTGTTGGAAGAAAATTTCCCAACACCAGACAATCTTGAGGCCGTTGCACTGATTCCCATTGGCTACCCTGCATCAAAAGAAGCACCAGCAAAAAAGAGAAAAGATTTGGGAAACATCTTACTCTAACTAGCCACGAGCATAAAACTCCCCTGTTAAAACAAGGCTTTGTATAGTAAGAAAAAAGTCTTAACTTTGTCGCCATAAAATAAGTAAAAGATGACTAAAACAGATACAATACTTGAAGTACCAGAAATGCAAGTTTCGGCAATCAGTAATACATTGGAACTGCGCACTGAAGGTCTTTTTAAGAAATACGGCAAACGCACTGTTGTCAATGATGTTTCATTTAATGTAAAGCAAGGAGAAATTGTCGGATTGTTAGGGCCTAATGGTGCTGGCAAGACGACTTCTTTCTACATGACTACGGGCCTGGTTGTCCCCAACGTAGGACGTATTTATCTGGGCAACGAAGAAATCACCAACTATCCCGTCTACAAGCGCGCAAAGGCCGGCATCGGCTATCTTGCCCAGGAAGCCTCTGTTTTTCGCAAGATGACTGTGGAAGACAATATTGCTTCTGTTCTCGAAATGACTGGCGAGAGCAAAAGTTATCGCGAAGACAAGCTGGAGGAACTGATTAAAAAATTTCGCCTTCAAAAGGTGCGCAGAAACTACGGCGACCAATTGTCCGGGGGCGAAAGACGACGCACAGAGATTGCCAGATGTTTGGCCATAGACCCTAAGTTCATCATGCTCGACGAACCCTTTGCCGGCGTTGACCCCATTGCCGTGGAAGACATTCAGTTTATCGTATGGGAACTCAAGGACCTCAACATCGGCATTCTGATCACCGACCACAATGTCGAGGAAACGCTCTGTATCACCGACCGCGCCTATTTGCTTTTTGAGGGTAAAATTTTATTCCAAGGCACCCCCGAAGAATTGGCAAACAACCAAATCGTACGCGACAAATATTTGACCAATAGTTTCGAATTGCGACAAAAAGACTTTGCTGCACTCAAAATCATTCGCGAACAGGAAGAAGCGGCGAAAGAACAATCCTTATAATTTACTCCGTTTATAATCACATTCTACAAAACATGAAATTATACAAATCTATCTCACTACTTCTGCTATCAGCATTTGCACCAACTTGTGCACAGGCAGACACTATTCGTATCGAGCAAGTCAAATTGCGCGGTCCGGAGATTTTACACATGCCTTATAGCACGAGCACAAAGAATCCCAAAGGCGAAACTTTCGATGTGCAAGAGTTTTTAAAATCAAACACAAAATGGATCAAGCAAGAAGGCACACAAACCCTGAAGCATGGTGAAGCCATCCTGCCGGCTTCGTTTGACAGCACAGCACTGGGATTGATCAATTTGCGCTTCACGCTGGAAACGGATCGTTTTGCAAAGGTTCAATTGAAAGTTGAAAGCCTCAAAAACTACAAACTGTATATTGACGAGAAGGAGCAAAACGGCAACAGCATCCAACTCGTTCCAGGTAGAGTAGAAGTTGCATTATTGGCACTTACTAAGTTGGAAAACGAGGACTCATTAAAAATTTACTTAATCGGAGATTTAGCATCTTCTGTCAAAGTTAATTCCACAGAGAAGAAGCCTTATACAATGTCAGAAATGATTTGTGGCGACCACATTTATCGTGCTCACCTATCTCCCTCGGGTACATATATCGTCACCAGCTATTACGACACACAACGCGACGGCAAGGCCAACTACCGCACCGTGTTGACAGAAGCGCAAAGCGGACGCACCATCCTGCGCCATAATTCGTACGTCAACTACAAGTGGTTGCCAACTCGAGATTTACTTTACTACACACGCCATTCTTCCAATGGCATTCAATTAGTTATCTACGACCCAAAGACAAAAGAAGAATCTGTTTTGGCCGAGGGTTTGCCTACAGAAAGTTTTACTCTTTCGCCCACCGAAGACTATATTATATATAGCAAGACTGAAGAAGGCAAAAAGGAGACTAATAGCCTGAAGTTATTGCAAGACCCAGACGACAGAATGCCAGGTTGGAGAAATCGCTCAGCGCTCTGGATGTATGATTTCAAGTCGGGCATAGCACGACGTCTCACTTATGGCGACGCC
>JAEIGA010018733.1_pt1 | contig 10552 bp, 8 predicted proteins | sample 9270691 | NCBI WGS metagenome assembly JAEIGA01 (sample SAMN17057246, study PRJNA624740) | gut metagenome | biome: biome; isolation source: fecal sample | host: Bos grunniens | place: China: Xizang | collected 2019
AGGAATGATTTTTTCTGGAAAATATTTCACCAACTGTCTCTCCGCTTCCAAGGGATTTTTTGCATTATGGGTAAGTCCAATCCTGGCTGAAACCCTAAATACGTGCGTATCAACCGCCATCGCAGGTTTGTTGAACGCTACCGAAGCCACAACATTAGCTGTTTTGCGCCCAACTCCTGGCAAAACCTGCAATTCATCTACATTTTCTGGTACCACACCTTTATATATAGACACCAATGTCTTTGCCATCCCCACCAAATTCTTAGCTTTATTATTCGGATATGAAATTGATTTGATCAATGAATAAACATCCTCCACACTAGCCTCTGAAAGTGACTTCGCATCAGGGAAACGCTCAAATAAGGCCGGCGTCGTCATATTAACTCTTTTATCAGTGCATTGCGCCGAAAGAATCACAGCCACAATAAGTTGATACGGATTTTCAAAATCAAGCTCCGATTCCGCAACAGGCATATTTTCTTCAAAATAAGATATTAATTCACTATACTTTTTTTCTATCATTTTTTATTTTATTTTGAACAAAATTAAGATTTTTTTGTTAATATTGCATATGAAAAATATTGCATATAAAAAAAGATAAGAATATGAAAAACGATTTAATTGATATATTTGTTGGCTCTAACATTGAAGCGAACTATATTGCATCATTACTTATTGATAACCAAATACAATGCTTCATAAACAATCAATTAGAAGGAAGTCTTTCAGCTGGATGGGTAAATGGTTCCGAGTATAGCAGCACAACTATCAGCATTGACATAAACGACGCTGATAAAGCAAAAGAAATCATTGACGAATATTACAAATCAAATCCAACAAAAACCAACGTTAATCAAGTGTTCTCATGAAACACTCATTGACATTCTAAGTTTATTCATTGATTTTTTAGAAAAAAAAATCATAATAAAAGTTGAAAATAAAACCATTTTTCGGATTTTTGCACAAAATATTAAGTTAATGGGTAAATTTAATTTATCAGAAGTTAAGACAAATAAAGAAATCAAGCAATGGCTTGACTTTCCTGCAAAATTATACAAAAACGATCCTCATTATGTAAGGCCGTTAGACAACGAAGTTGAAAACGTTTTTGACAAGTCAAGGAATAAACTATTTCGTCACGGCGACGCAATAAGATTTATCCTAAAAGATGAAAAAGGAAATGTAGTTGGCAGAATAGCAGCATTTTACGACGAAAAAACTTCAAACACATATAGCAAAGAAGAAAACGGACAGCCCACAGGAGGATGCGGTTTCTTCGATTGCATCGACGATCAAGAAGCCGCAAACATTCTCTTCGACGCAGCAAAAGAATGGAATAAAAGCCACGGCCAAGAAGCAATGGATGGTCCGGTGAATTTTGGTGATAGAGATTATTTCTGGGGTTGCTTGAACGAAGGATTCACCGACCCTGTTTATAATATGCCTTATAACTACCCATATTACAGCAAGTTATTCGAAAACTACGGATTCCAAATATTCTTCAGACAACTAACATATAGACGCGTATTTCAAGCTGGAGGAATCGACCCTATTCTCCATGAAAAGGCAAAACGATTTTACGGCAACCCCAACTACAGCTTTGAAATACTCGACAAACGTCAAATCGATAAATACGCTGACGATTTCCTTATAATTTACAACAAAGCTTGGGGCTCTATTCCTGGTTCCACAAAATTAACTCGCCAGCATGCAATAGGTTTATTAAACAGCCTGAAACCAATCATTGATCCAAGACTCATGCATTTCGCATATCACATCGACGAAAACGGCAAAAAAGAACCTATCGGATTCTTTCTCCTCATGATAGACCTAAATCAAATATATAAAGGACTTAACGGCAAAATGAATCTTTTAAACAAATTACGTGTCCTTTGGAGAGTTAAAGTCATTAAAAAATGTGACCGTGCCATTTCACTCGTATTTGGCATCGTTCCTGAACATAGAGGCAAAGGACTTGAAGCAGGATTAGTATGCTCATTAGAATCACAGCATCTCAAAAAGAGATTTAAGTACAAAGATTTACAACTCAATTGGATTGGCGATTTCAATCCACCTATGATGAAAATAGCAGAAAGTGCAGGAGCCTCTGTATTTAAAACTCATATAACATACAGATATCTATTCGATAGAGAAAAACCTTTTACAAGAGCTAAACTTCAGAAAAACAGATAACAAAAACATTTACTTAAAGTAACACTTGATAATAAAAAAATCTTAACAGGAGGCATTTTTGCCTCCTATTTTTATTTGTCAAACAGTAAAAAAGTAATCAAAAGATTTATTAAATTTGCAAAAAATTGAGCAATGATTAAAGCAAACAATATATATAAATCTTTCGGCAATGTTGACGTTTTGAAAGGTGTTGATTTAACAGTAAACAAAGGCGAAGTTGCATGCATAATAGGTGCATCTGGTGCAGGAAAGTCAACATTACTACAAATTATTGGAACTTTAGAAAAAGCCGATAAAGGACAAATTTTCATCGACAACCAAGACATCAACAAGCTAAATTCAAAGAATCTCGCTGCATTCAGAAATAAGAAAATAGGTTTTGTTTTTCAATTCCATCACTTATTACCGGAATTTACAGCTTTAGAAAACATTTGCATTCCTGCTTATATCGCTGGCATTTCTAAAAAAGAAGCTACAGAAAAAGCAATGCAATTACTTGATTATCTAAATCTTACTGATAGAAAAGACCACAAACCGTCTATGCTTTCCGGTGGAGAACAACAACGTATCGCTGTTGCAAGAGCGCTTATCAACGATCCTGCAATTATTCTCGCCGACGAACCTTCCGGAAACCTTGATTCTCAATCAGCTAAAGAACTTCACGAATTGTTTTTCAACCTAAGAAACAAAACAGGCCAAACATTCATAATTGTTACGCATAATCCTCAATTAGCTGAAATGGCCGACAGAACATTCACTATGAAAGATGGCGCAATTGTATAAAACAATAAAAAAATCCAAAAAACGTTGATGTAATAAAATTAATTATGAAAAACATACTTTTTGCCATAGCATTAATATTCAACACTTTAATAACAAGCAACATATATGCTCAAGATGTCGCTCCTACCTACGAATCTTTAATTAACATGGGCGACAAAGAATTCAATAATTCAGAATATATCAAAGCTAAATCATACTATCAAGAAGCGCTAAGAATCAAACAAAACGACCCAGTAGCTAAAAGCAAGTTAAACAATGTTTTACAAAAGATCAGAGAACAAAGCGAAAAAGAAACTGTCTTTTTCGGATATATTGATAATGCTGACATTCAATACGAAAACGGAGAATACGAAAAAGCATTGGAAACATACAAGGTGGCTTTGAAACTCTTCCCTAAAGATGCTTATACGTTAGAACAAATCAGCATAATCACTCAGAAAATCAATGAAGAAAAAGAAAAAATCGCTGCATTCAACGATTTCGTAAATAACGGCGACAGATTCATGTCTCAAAAAAAATACACAGAAGCAACCCTTCAATATAAGGCTGCTCACGAATTATATCCCAACAATAATTCAATAAAAGAAAAATACGCAGAAGCAAAAAAACTAAAAGAAGAATACGATAAACAATTCGCTAATTTTGAAAGACTTAGAAAAGAAGGCAAAGAATTTACTTTAAGAAAAAAATATCAGGAAGCAATAGAAAAATACCAAGATGCTTTAACTATTTTCCCTAATGATTCCGACACAAAAGAAACCATTGCTTCTTTAATAGAAAAGAAAATTGTTTCTGACAAATACAATTCTAAAATAAGCGTTGCTGATAGTTTGTATTTTGAAAAGTCATACAACAAAGCAAAAGATTTTTATAAAGAAGCTCTCACCATCATTCCCGAAGACACATATTCTTCTGATATGATTGCTAAAATTGATGAGACCATAAACAGCGATGAATACAAATCACTTAAAAAATTCTTGGAAGAACTTGAAGAAGCAAAAAAATTAGAAAGCAACCGTGAATACGAAAATGCTTTAACAAAATACAACTCTGCATTAAAACTCAACCCTACAGACGAATACACGACTCAAAAGATTGATTATCTGACAGATTTAATAGAAAAGAAGAACAAGGAAGCTGAATTGATTACACAATACGAATCTATTATAAAATACGGCGACGCAAGCGTAAGCGAAGAAAATTATGACAAAGCAATAGAATATTACAATAAAGCAAAAGAATTGCTTCCTCACAGAAACGAAGCTATTGAAAAGATTAAAAATACTCAAAAAATCATTGATGAAATCGAAGCTCAATTAGCTTTAGAAAAAGAAAAATGGGGTGAATATTACATTACAGCAATGGCTTCCGCACAGGATTTCATGAATTCAGAAGATTATCAAAACGCTATAAAAGAATACAATAAAGCATTGAAATTCAAAGAAAATGATTCGGATGCCATTGCAGGACTTAATAATGCGACACAACTTAACAACGAAAAGTTAGCAGTTTTAATGGCTGAATATAACAAATACATTTCTGAAGCCGACTCACAATATAATTCTAACAACTTGGACAAAGCCATTGAGTCATATAAAAAGGCTCTAACTCTAAATACTGACGAAACCTACCCTACTGAAATGATTGAAAAAATAAATAAAACATTTCAGGAAAACATAATCGCCGTATTAGCAAATGAGCCAACAGAAATAAATTCAACAAAAGGCAAAAGATTCACTTTCAACACTTTAGACCCAAAAACTCGTAAAAATAGCTACATAATTATTAAAGCTAAAAATAATTCAGAAAACGTTAAATCCATTTATATCTCATACGGAAGTCAAAAAGGCAATAATGGCAAATTAGAAATCAAAACATCTGACAATCAAGACATAAACGAATACATTGTTAAAATAGGTTCTCAATATAAATGGTTCAGTGAAGACAACACATGGATTGAGTTAACCACAGACAATGGAAATATTGAAATAGAATTATTTGAAATAACAAAAGGTAATTAAAACATTTGTTTTTCTCATAAAAAACGTATCTTTGCACAAACTAAAAAAAAAAAGGAATATGAACAAAACTGACAGTCGTTACAATTTGTATATCAACATTTTAAAAGAAGAACTTGTCCCTGCAATGGGTTGTACAGAACCAATTTGCCTTGCATACGCAGCAGCTAAAGCAAGAGAGGTTTTAGGCGAAATGCCTGATAAGGTTGATATTTTAGCAAGCGGCAACATAATCAAAAACGTTAAAAGTGTTATTGTACCTAACACAAACGGAATGAAAGGATTAAAATCATCTGTCGCAATAGGAATCGTTGGCGGAGACCCTAACAAAGAGTTAGAAGTTATTGCAAATGTAACACCAGAACAAAAACAAAAAACACAAGAGTTTTTGGACACTATTCCAATGACAATAACTCACATCAATTGTCAAGAACAACTCGATGTCACTATAAAATTATACAAAGAAGAACAATCTGCTTCTGTGAGAATTTCAGGTTTCCACACAAATATTGTTCATATTCAGAAAAATAATGAGACTTTATTCGAAAGCAACACTATTAGCAAACCATCAGCTGAACTTACAGACCGTTCAATATTAAGCATTGAAGGAATCTACGACTTTGCAAATAGCGTTGATATTGATGATGTTAAGGAACTTCTTGAACGTCAATTGAAATACAACAAAGCTATTTCGGATGAAGGTTTAAAAAATGATTGGGGTGCAAACATCGGCAGCCTTCTTTTAAACAATTACGGAAACGATGTGAAAATCAAAGCAAAAGCTTGGGCAGCTGCAGGTTCTGATGCAAGAATGAATGGCTGTGAAATGCCTGTTATCATAAATTCTGGCAGTGGCAATCAAGGAATTACAGTTTCAATGCCTGTTTTAGCATACGCAACAGAACACAACATTGAAACAGAACAAATTTATCGCGCTTTGGTTGTTTCTAACCTTGTCGCTATTCATCAGAAAACTTCAATTGGTCGTTTATCAGCATATTGCGGCGCCATTAGTGCAGGATGCGCAGCAGGTTGCGGCATCGCTTACCTCTTAGGAGAAGACCTTGAAACAATTTCAAAGACATTAACAAACTCATTGGCAATAACTTCTGGTGTAATTTGCGACGGTGCCAAAGCATCATGCGCTGCAAAAATAGCAATGGCCGTTGAAAGCGGAATTATTGGTTACAATATGTGCAAAAATCGCAAAAATTTCTGTGACGGAGATGGCATTATTGGCTATGGCGTTGAAAACACAATCAAAAACATTGGCACACTCGCAAGCCAAGGCATGAGAGAAACAGACAATGTCATCATAAAAATTATGACAGAACAAAAATAAGATTATTTTACTCTTTTAACTTCTATAATACCATCCAAAGAGTTTAATTTATTCAACAACTGATTAAGCAGATTCGTGTTGCTGACTTGTAAAACAAGATTGCCCACGGATCTGTTTTCTTTTGTCTCAAAGCTTGCATTCAATATATTGATTTCCAATTCTTTGATTACATTCGATATTGAACCAAGTAATCCAAGCTCATTGTTTGCTATAATATTTATTGCCACCTCTGAAACTTTTTCAGGCTGGTTACTCCATCTAACATCAATAATTCTATATGGATAATTCTTTTTTAACGCTCTAACATTACTACAATCACGACGATGAATCGTAACGCCTCCATTTATTGATATAAAACCAATAACCTCATCTCCATGAATCGGGTTACAACATTTTGCAAGCTTAAACGCCAAATCACTAAGATTATTACCAATACAAACCTCCCCTATTTTAACATCTTTATCCTTAACGCATTCATCATCAGGTTTTTCTTCTTTAACAACTTTATCTTCGTCCAACGACAAAATAAAATCCTTTAACCGAATTATATCTATCTTTTCTGTCGCAATTTGATGATAAAATTCTATGCCCGACGATAAATTGTATTCTTTAAGAATCTCCGATAGGAGTTTATCCGTATAAGTTATTTTCCAGTTTTTCAAACGTCTATAAAACAAAGCGCTACCTAATTCTGCCTCTTTCATTTCCTGATCCTTCAGATAACGTTTTATTCTACTTTTAGCCTTATCTGTCGTTACTACATTTAACCAATCTGACTTTGGGACTTGCTTCTTATTAGTTAAAATCTCAACTTTATCTCCGCTATTTAGCTCATAGCGAATTGGTTGTAATTTTCCATTAACATTAGCGCCAGAACATCTGCTACCAACCTGAGTATGAATATCAAAAGCAAAATCCAAAACAGTTGCCCCAACCGGCAATTGTTTCAAATCTCCATTAGGAGTAAAAACATATATCTTGTCAGATTTATAACTACTCGACAATCTGTCATCTAACACTCCATATTGAGGACTTTCAAGAATCTCCCTAACCTGATTAAGCCATTCATCGGTTGTTTGCTTCTTATTTTTTCCTTTATATTGCCAATGCGCTGCGCTTCCTCTTTCTGCAATATCATCCATTCTCTCTGTACGAATCTGTACCTCTATCCAATTCTTATCAGCTTGAACTGTTGTATGAAGCGACTCATAACCAGACACTTTAGGCGATGTTATCCAATCTCGCAATCGTTTTGGATTAGGTTGGTATATATTTGTAACTATAGAATAGACTCTCCAACAATCTGTCTTCTCCTCACTTGGTTTACTATTTTTTATGATAATTCTTACAGCAAAAATGTCAAAAATTTGTTCAAAAGGAAGATTATTCGTCTTCATCTTTTCATAAATAGACGGAATTGACTTTGTACGCCATTTTATGTAATTATCAATATGTTCCTCATCAAGGGCCTTACGAATAGGAGCAAGAAAATTTTCCATCAAGCGCTCCTGCTCTGTTGAAGAAACCATTATCTTGTTCTTAATATCCTCAAACTCGACAGGATATTCGTATATCATAACCTTTTCTTCCAATTCCTTCTTTATTTCATACAACCCCAATCGGTGCACTATTGGAATACAAAGATATTTTACTTCTTTAAGATAATTTTTAAATGCTTTTGGCTCAACATCATCCTTATGTCTCATATCATAAAGACGATGAATAATCTTAATCAAAACGACTCTAATGTCATCAATAAGAGACAAATACAATCTCCTGAACTGCTCAGACTGAAATGACACCCTGCTGATTTGAATGTTAGTGATTTTATCGTATCCATCAACTATCAACGCTATTCTTTCTCCAAAATGTTCCTTAATATAATCAAGGGCAACATCAGCTTCATGAGTGATTCTATGAAGAAATATACCTACTACTGTCTTACTTCTCAGACCTATCTCATTTGCAGCAATATCGGCCATTTCAATAAGGCTCAAGATATACAAACCGCCTGACAATGTTTTTCTTCCATCATATTTCTCCAAAGCAAGTCGATATGCTTTTTCAATATACCCAATCTGTTCAGCATCCATTACGTTGCTAATTGAGCGAATAAAAACATTGTATGCGACTTCTATAATCGCCTTTTCCTTATCTGAATATCCTACCATATCTTACTGAATCTTTGCATACAAATGATGATTCAACAAACTTACATAATAAGGTTCCAATTCTTCGTACGTTCCTGATTTAACAGTACATTTACCTTTATAATGAGTTATTAAAGCACATGTTTCCGCTTGCTCATAAGTATGTTCACACACCTCAACTAACGTTTCTATAACATAATCAAAAGTATTCACGTCATCATTGAGTAACAGTAAACTTTTTTCCTCTTCTAACAACTCAACATTATCTTCACTATATATATGTTTTTCCTGATTCATCGATTTATATTTTCTTCTGCAAATCTACAATTAATATTCTTATAATTAATTGTTAAACTGCGTTTTTAATCCTTTTATTATACTAAACAAATGAAAAAGAAATTATTCTTAATTTTAGACGCACTAAAGAGAAAAAATAGTATCTTTACATTTTATTTTTCTAAGCTTTTATCAAAACAAATAATGAATAATCGTTTTCTTAAAAATATTATTTTCTTACTGTTTATCAACCTATTAGTAAAACCATTTTGGATTTTAGGAGTTGATAGAACTGTACAGAATTTAGTTGGCGATGCTTCATACGGAACTTATCTGGCTATTTTTAATTTCTCTTACCTATTTTATATATTACTTGACATTGGCTTAACCAATTTTAATAGCAAAAATATCGCACAAAACAACCAGCTGCTTTCAAAATATTTTGTAGGAATTACTCAAGCAAAAATATTCCTAAGTATTGGTTATTTTATAATTATATTTTTAATAGGTTGGCTTATTGGTTACAATTCAGAACAACTTAAACTATTGGGAATTATAGGTTTAAACCAGGTTTTGCTTTCATTTATCTTATATGTAAGATCAAACATTGCCGCATTGCTTTTATTTAAAACCGATAGTATTTTATCAGTTCTCGACAGAGTTCTCATGATATTGATTTGCAGCTTTTTGCTATGGTCTGGCTTTATACCTAAAAGTAATTTTAATATTTATTGGTTCGTTTACTCACAAACAATATCATATATTATCACATTGATAATTGCTATATCAATTGTTTTAAAACATACAGGAAAACTTACAATAAGATTTAATTTTCCGTTTGTCTTAATGATTATTAAGAAAAGTCTCCCCTATGCATTGTTGGTTTTGTTAATGAGTTTTTACAATCGATTAGAACCTGTATTGATTGAAAGAATTTTACCAAAAGACATTTCTGCTGTTCAAGCAGGAATATACGCAAGAGCATATCGACTTTTTGATGCCGGAAACAATATCTCATATCTATTCTCCGTCATTTTACTCCCACTCTTCGCTTCTGTTATCAAAAAAGGTGACGATTTGCAGTCGTTGGTAAAACAATCTTTCAGCTTAATGCTAACCATGACTTGCATTATTGCTATTGCATGCATCTTTTATAGTCAAAACCTAATGGAATTATTATATAATATCCAAGAAAATGAACCAGTTGAATTATATCACATAAGAATTTCTGAATCTTCTAAGATTTTACAGATATTGATGGGAAGTTTTGTGTCAATTTCTGTGACTTACATTTTTGGAACATTACTTACAGCTAACGGCAGTCTCAAACAACTAAACATTGTTGCAGCAACTGGAGTTGTAATCAATCTAACACTTAACTTTATATTCATTCCTATTTTTGAAGCAAAAGGAGCAGCTTTCACAAGCTTATGCGTACAATTTGCGACATGCGCAATACAATTTGTCATTGCAAAAAATATTTTCAATCTAAAATTAGGTTTCTCATTCTGGATCAGAATATTCAGCTTTATTACATTGTTAGCAATATCAGCATTTTTGCTAAAATCAACAACTTTAGCCTGGATATATTCATTCCTTATAACTTTAACATTAGGAATTATTATTGCATTCATTACCAAAATGTTAGACTATAAAGAATTAAAAAACCTTCTAACTTCATCAATAAGTCAGATCAAAAAATAATAAAACTAAAAAAAATTAGTTAATAAGTTGATTTATTTCTTATCTTTGAAAAACTTTTTTTATAAGTCTTAATACTACTTAACAGA
>JAEIGA010018734.1_pt1 | contig 10552 bp, 5 predicted proteins | sample 9270691 | NCBI WGS metagenome assembly JAEIGA01 (sample SAMN17057246, study PRJNA624740) | gut metagenome | biome: biome; isolation source: fecal sample | host: Bos grunniens | place: China: Xizang | collected 2019
TCCAACCGATGAATCCACCTACACGGTTTTTAGATGGAGCAAATGAAGTAACTTCTGCTTTTACCTTACATCCGGTAAATGTAACAGTGGAGAGAACCTTTCCTGCAAAACCTCCGGCATCGTTGCTCTTGACAGACAGAACTACATCGACAGAGCAATCCTTGAATGTCGAATTTCCATCAACCTGACCGACAAAACCACCGGACTTTGCTTCCTTGGCTGTGTATGTCGATTCAACTGTTCCCTGGAAAGAAACCTTGTCAAAACTTGCTTCTGTCACACTTCCGCAGACACCTGCAGCCTTTTCACATGAACTTGTTACCGTAGCATCTGTAATTGTCACATTCTCTACAAGAGCAGGATTTCCTTCGAGACCTGCACTTGCAGCAAGGACACCACTCTTCTGATCCTTTGCAGAAATAGTAGGGCTTGAGAAAGTAAGATTGCTGCATGAGCCGTTCAACACTCCAAAGAATGAAGGATTGGCACATTTAGAGTCACTGCATGAGAAATTAGATATCGTATGATTCCTTCCATCAAAGTGGATCTGCTTGTCAAATGGAGATACGCAGTTAAACGGAACGAAATCCGTCACCGAAGCCATATCGATATCGGCTCCAAGACAGATGTAAGTTGTACTCGCAGAAGTGATGAGATCCTGAACCTCCTTTACATGCTCCACCTTTGTAATGACATATGGGTCTGACTCGGTTCCTTTTCCTGTCAACTGACCCTCAGTCGGAGTGGAAGGATCTCCAGGGTTATCTGGATCTGAAGGATTGTCTGGATTTTGTGGTTCATCAGGCTTATCGCCAGGCGTTTCTGTTGTACCAGATCCTGGCTTATTGCCATCACCGCTCGGCAGTTTTTCCCCGCATGAGAAAATCACCAAAGACGACAACAATAGTAAAAGTGTCTTTTTCATAAATTATGATTTTAATATTAGTGTATTATATGCAGATTGACATATCAAGCAAAGATAAGATTTTTATTTCATAGACAAACAGAAAAAGCCCTTGACTTTTTCTGGAAAGTCAAGGGCCAATAATATATTTGAATATCAAATAAATTACTTCAATGCAGGAACGTCCTTAGAAAGATCCCAAACGGTCTCATCCCATCCAAGAGACTTAGCAAGGCTTGAAATTGTTGCATCCGCTGCAGCTGCCTTACCATGATAAGCCTGCTGAGCAGTCTGATTCTTAGTAATATCAGCAACATACTCTGGCTGTGGAGGAGCTGCGTTAGTGATATTCTCATGATCAACTAGCTTCATCGCTTCGACAGCATCAACAAGAGTCATATCTGATCTTCTGTAGCAATCAGTGAAAGTACCGGCTTCGGTAGCTGCACCCACGATTGCACCTGGAGCCCAAGCATCTGCAGATGCTCGATTACATACAATCTCCTTATTCCATGCGATGCATTTAGAAACCACAGAACCCTGACCACTGCTAATTGTTCCAACGAGACCAGCGGCACCTGAAGTCTGGTTGGTAATATTACCTGTTGCAAAGCAATTCTTCAAAGTAAGTGCGCCCTGTATGAAGCCAACAAGACCAGCACACTGCTGCCCGGTAGCAGTCAGATCACCTGTGCAGTAGCAATCCTCTACTATAAGCGCAATAAGAACCGAACCGAAGAGTCCACCAGATCTCTTACCATTGCTGACGATATTTGCAGTAGAAGCACATCTCTTAAATACTACAGAAGTAGCATTCTGTACAACTCCAGCAAGACCAGCAGCATAGTCACTACCCTTGATTGAACCTGCTACAAAACAGTCTGTAACTTCAACAACTGTATTCGCATAACCGATACAACCAATGAGTCCTGAATTGTAAGATGTATAGTCACCACCTTCGATTACAGCATTTACAGTACAATTAGAAATAGTAAGTTTTGTTCCTGTTGTATCACCATAACCAAGGAGACCAGCATAATTACCATTGCTTAAAGATGTTCTTTCTGACATATCTGTAAGAACTGTTCCTTCGAGAACATGGCAATCTGTAATTACTGTTGAAGTTGTAGAGTTCCAACCTACGAGACCACCTACGCGGTTCTTTGTAGGAGCTGTTGATGTGATATTAGCCTTTACATTACAACCTGTAAACACACAATCACCCTGAGCCTTTCCTACAAATCCACCAACATCGGTCTTAGATGCAGTAATCTTGACATCAGCTGTACAATTAGTGAATGTAGCATGATATGCAACACCTGCCAAACCACCAACTCTATCACTAGTAGCTGTAACCTCACCAGTAACATTTACATTCTCAAGAATAGCTGGCATAGCAGTCTCATTCTGGAATGTACCGGCGTAACCAGCGATAATACCTGATGGAGTTGTAGAAGTGATCTTTGCACCAGTTACAGTAAGATTCTTCACAGTACCGTAGAGCACACCAAAGAGTGAAGGATATGTCTCAGATGAACAAGTGAAGTTGCTGATGGTCTTATTGTTACCATCAAAGTAAATCTTGCGGTCGAACTTCTCCTCCTCGCTGATATTTACTGGAACATAGTCAGTAACGCCTGTCATATCGATATCAGCCTCAAGTTTGAAGAATGTCTCGGTGTAAGGAACAGCCTTTGACTTCATTGCAACGAGGTCTGCCGCTGTCTTGATGAGCCATGGTTTCTCCTGTGTACCGTTCTCGAGAATCACCAACGGAGCCTGAGTAAGCCTTACAGTCTTTGTAAGTTCTGCTGCTGTCACAGTAATGGTAGCGACTCTTTCCTCCTCAGCAGTATTCTCAGCTACAGTAACCTTAACAGTTACAGGCTCTTCAGAGGCCTCACCGCTGGTAATGTCAAGAGTTGCCCACGCCTGATCAGACTCAGCAGTCCAAGCCTGATTGGTAGTGATTGTGAATGTTGCCTCATCTGCAGTCTGAGCTACAGCAAGCACGAATGGATTTACCTCAAGTGATGGTTCCACCGGCTCAACCACCGGTTCTGGTTCCTCACAAGATACAACAGCAGCTGCGCAAGCAAGCATGCTGACCAGATAATGTCTAAATTTCATTGTTAATTGATTATTAGAAAGTTGTTAAAAGTATAATTGTCATAGCTTATTTTTTGCTATATCCAGACAAATATAATCATTTATTTCTTAGATATGACAAGTATTTGGGTACAGATTCTTCTCTGTCCATAATGATCGACCTTTTTATTATCTGTCGGATAATTAAGAACATTCGTATCATGCTGTCCCAAGCCCTTGATGACCATCGTAGCAGATCCACCTCCATCAAGATTTAGTGCCCAGCGCGGATTGAAATGCTTAGCCAAGAATAAGGTAAGTTCCTTTGCCGACATACCGTATGCGAACTCCCAGCGTCCGTCCACAACTATCAGCAACAGATCATTATCATCAGTCAAAGCTACGGCAGTACGCGGATGACGATCTCCCTGATGACGCCTGTAATCCTCATACCGGAATTTCTTTATATCCTCCGGAGTCAGTCCTTCAGGCACAAAGGTCGCACCAACAGGAATATAATCATCAATCAGCATGGGAGAGCCTGAAAAGACATTTTTTTCAGAGAGGCTTTTATATAAGGCTTGAGCCTGGAGTCCGCCCTGTGGGGTTGCAGGAGCGCCACAGGCTCCAAAGACTATAGCCACGCTGTCAGCCCCATCACCGATGATAGCTCCGTCATGTTTCCAGAAACGGAGATGGTCTGAAGGAATCGAAACCTCGTACAGATTTTCCCCATCTATCCTGATATAGGATGCGTCACGTTCATATGTCGCATTAATTGCAGCAAGGGCATCATATTTTTGTGCCACTGCAGATGTTGAATCTGAGCCATGTACAAACTTGATGTCATACTTGCCACAGTCCAGATCCACCTTAGTGACATAGACCGTCTGCGGAGCTCCTGAGATTTCATCCCAGCCTTGGAAGTGATAATAGGTCAAACCCTTGTCAACCTTATGACGGACAAAATCTCCGCGCGTAAGGAGCGTCCTGTGCTTTTTTCCACGGTTATCGGGATATTTCACCTGTTGCGCGAGAGCATCAAAAGGAATAAAAGCAGCAAAGGCGCCTATTGAAAGCGCCTTTAAAACAAAAGATAAAAATCTGATTTTCAATGTAGACTTACTCATCGTATTCAACAAGGAAGAATGTATTAAGCATACGCTGACCTACCTGATCCCATACACCGTCACCATCATCGCAAGGATAGTTGACAATATCATTTAGCGGGAAGCCATATCCATTCAGATACATTGAGGTTGATCCACCGCCGTCCATATTGATAGCCCACTGCGGATTGAAATGCTTGGCGATAAACTTAGTAAGTTCACTTGCATCCATACCCTCAGCTTTGCCTGGGAAACGACCGTCAACAGTAATGAAAAGAATGTCATTATCTTCAGTGAGTGCAACAGCCGTACGTGGATGACGGACTCCCTGATGACAACGATAATCCTCTCCATTAAAGTTCTTCTTTAATTCTGAATCAGTCATCTCTGAGTATGGAGAAGGGACAAATTTGGTTCCTACAGGATTATAGTTATCGATAAGCATAGGAGCGCTCGAGAACACATGTTTCTCTGTAAGACTCTTATATATCTTGAGAGCCTGAATACCGCCGTTGGTAATATCCTTCTGGCCGCTTGCACCGTGTACAATTCCGACCGTACGTTTTCCATTTCCAACAATAGCGGCCTCATGCTTCCACCAGCGACGCGCCTTTGCAGGATCAGCGTCATCCGGCTTGATAGTTACCTCAGACCAAGGATTGCCGTTTACTCTGATGTAAGAAGCATCCTGCTCATAAGCTGCATTGATGGCAGCAATAGCCTTGAAACGTCTTCCGGCAGAAGTTGTTGAATCTCTGTCGGTACGAACGAAATTGATTTTGTAGGCCTCATTATTGAGATCGACCTCAAGAACGTTCACATTCTGATATGCATTAGTAATGTCGTCCTTCTTTCTAGAGGCCTGATAAAGAGTGATACCTTCCTTGATCTTAGTCTCGGTAAAGAATCCCGAAGTCTGGAGAGTCTTTGTCTTCTCACCACCTGCCTTAGGGAATTTTACAGGATATGTATCATCTTCCTCTCCACCACCTTGCTCAGAATCACCTGGCTTGTTGGTGTTGTTATTGTTGTTCTGCTGATTGTTGTGATTTGGAATCTCAATGTCATAAGGATTACATGAGAGACTCAAAAGAGCAGCCGCGAAAAATATCGGTATAAATCTAACAAGCTTCATTTATTATCAAGTCTTATTACTTAGCTTCCTGTTTTATCTAATTATTAAATGCCGAACCGAAATGAATTGTCCTGCTATTCATCATATTCTACAAGGAAAACTGTAGGACGTGTTCTCTGTCCATAGTGATCCCATTTCTTGTTATCACATGGGTAATTGAGGACATTATTCACCGGATCACCATATCCGGCAAGATACATTGTCGATGATCCGCCACCATCCATATTGATGGCCCACTGCGGATTGAAATGCTTCACAAGGAACTTAGTAAGTTCATTTGCATCCATTCCCTCAGCCTTTCCTGAAAAACGGCCATCCACAACCACAAACAGGAGGTCATTATCCTCAGTAAGAGCTACAGCCACGCGCGGATGACGAACGCCCTGATGGGTACGATAGTCCTCACCATCAAAGTTTTTCTTCAACTCGGAATCACTCATATTGGTAAGATAATCCGGAACGAAGCTGCTTCCGACTGGAGCGTAATCATCAATAAGCATAGGGGAGCTACTGAAAATATTCCTCTCAATCAACCCACTATACATGGCTGTTGCCTGGATTCCACCTTCCTTTATATTCTTGGCTCCCTTTGCTCCATGAACGATACCTACAGATCTTTTACCGTCTCCTACAATAGCTGCCTCATGTTTCCAGAAACGCAAATGATTAGGATCCATATTCGCAACGGTATATTCAGGCCAGTTATATCCATTTGTACGAACATAGGTCGCATCCTGCTCATAACAAGCGTTGATGGCAGCAATTGCCTTATATTTCTTGCCCGTAGCAGACACTGTATCATTCGCAGCTTTGAGGAAATTGATCTTATAAGCATCGTTATTAAGGTCTACCTCAAGAACAAAGACAGTCTGATATGCATTTGTAACATCACACTTCTTCTTTTCCGCACTATAAAGAGTGATGCCGTCCTTGATTTTTGTCTCTCTGAAGAACCCAGTTGATAGGAGCGTCTTTGTTTTCTCTACACCAGACTTAGGGTATTTTACAGGATATGAATCATCCTCTTCTCCACCACCCTGTTCAGAATCACCAGGCTTGCCGGTGTTGTTATTGTTGTTATTCTGATTGTGATTCGGAATCTCAATATCATACGGATTACAAGACACACTCAAGAGAGCAGCTGCAAAGAATACCGGTATAAATCTTAAAAATTTCATTCTATCTGTAAGTTTAAATCCGGGTGAGATCACTCCCACCCGGAAAAAATCATTTTATTACTTATTGTTCTTAAGTACAGGAACATCACCTGAGAAATCCCAGATAGTAGCGCTCCAACCAGCCTTCTGTGCTGCAGCAGTAAGAGTTGCCTCTGCAGATGGCTGAGCATCGTAAGCATTGTTGTTTGCTGATGGCTTGGCAGGATTCTCCTCAACGTCATTAGGGATAACAGCGCCTGCAATGTCTGCGTGATCCTTAAGACTTCTCCATGGATCTACAAACTCCATATTTGGATTTCTGTAGCAATCAGTAATTGTACATGCCTGTGCGATACAACCTGCAAAAGCTCCAGAGCTATACTTATCGGTTGCACGGTAAGTAATCAATTTTGGATTCCATGCAAAAGTCTTGGTGATTGTCAAAGTACCGGCCTTAGTCTGTCCGAAGACTCCACCTGCACCTGAATAGCAGAGCATGTCATAATTTGAGTAGCAGTTATCAATATTGAGAATACCTTTCTCAAGGACACCTACGATACCACCAGCCTTCTGACCTGTAGCAAATGTAGCACCTGCACCAGTCCAGCAGTCAGAAATGGTAACTGATCCAACTGTAGAAACGATACCAGCAACACCACCACAGTTTGCGTGGTTACCACCAACCGGGCTACCGGAACCAGCATCGTTCTGTCCTGCGCCAAGGAGCTCGAGAGTTGTAAATGACTCTGTAATTACTGCCGAAGAGTTGATGTATGCAACGAGACCAGCTACTGTATTTGCGCCATACGAATCGTTGAAGAATGTACCTGTTGAAGAGCAGTGCTTTACAACAAGGTCATCACGAGTTGTGTCTGTTCCGCCGATTGTAGCCATGAATCCGATAAGTCCACCGTATCTCATGTTAGAACCAGGGTTCTGACCAGGAGTCAGATATACGTCAGAATGACAGTCCTCAAGTGACATATGACCTGCTGCACGGCCGATGAAACCACCGCAGTCAGCATTACCACCAGTGATCTTACCACTTGCTGTACATCCCTTAAGAGATGCATCACGAGCCTGTCCTCCGAAAAGGCCACAGTCACGACCACCTGAAACTTCAGAGTTGAGTACGTGTACGTTCTCCAGTGTTGCAGGCATTGAGCTATCCTGTACTGTTCCAAGGAAACCACCGATAATACCTGTTGCTGTTCCCTGTGTCAAAGGCATAAGTACCTTTGAGTCCTTAATTGTAACATTCTTTACTGTTCCGTAAAGTACACCGAAGAGTGAAGCATAACCTGCTGCAGTAGACTGATCGTCAGCCACGAACGCCTCTGGAGCGAAGTTGCTGATAGTCTTACCATTACCATCGAAGTTAACCTTACGTGTGAAACCACCGTCGAAGTTGATAGGAGTCCAGATCTTTACATCTGACATATCGACATCGTCAACAAGCTGGAAGAAAGTCTCGGTATTTTCCTTACAGAGGGCTCTCATCTGAGTCATGTGTACATGATTCTCAACAAGGTATGGAGATTCTTCTGTACCTGCACCCTCGACTCTTGAAGTACCTGCACCGAGGTAGATGATGCTGCCGACCTTAGCTGCAGAACCTGCAGAAGGAGTGTTGACCACGCCCTTATCAGCAGACCATGCAGTTGACTCGTCACCACATCCGAGGAGCGCTGCAAAGTTAAGACCCATCATACGTGCAACGAAGGCAGCCTCCTGCACTGTAGCACCGTCAGCCTGACCAGCTGCTCCTGCATCAATGACAGCAAGAGTATATGTACCTGTAGTTGACACACCTACGATAGTACGAGCCATACGTGAAGTATAGAATTCATCGGTCTGCTCAGAGAAATCGACTTCCTTACCGTTACGGACAAGAAGGGTACCTGAAACGAGTGCAGAAGTAAATCCTGAGTGCTCGCTGGTGTTGGCAGATACCTTCATGTCTACTCCAAGAGGAGTCGCAGTAAGACCTACAATAGCCTTAGCATCATCAGAAACAGTAGAGTTGATAACCTCTCCGTCGAGCTTGAGGAAGTCTGATGGTTTGCCATTGGCAAAACCACCTGCGTTCACTGCGAACATTGCACCCTCATATTCAGCTGCAATGTCAGCAACTGTACCTTCCTGACCTGTATAACCTATATATGTGTTGAACATATTAGGAGAATAAGTCACATATGAGATAGTCTGAACAGACTCCCACATCTTGATTGCGGACTTACGCATCTGAAGACCGCTGGCAACATCAACAGACTCCCAATTTGTCCTACGGAATGCCAATGAATCGACATCCCAGAGAATCTCCTGATTGAACTTATCGCCGAGCCACTCGTCCACCTTTGTCATATCCTGCTCAGTACAAGAGCAGACAGCAAGGGCAGTAGCCAGGGCCAAGCCGAATATATTTCTAATTTTCATATATCAGTTTATTTAAATATTAAAGTCCAAGTTTATCATCCCAACCCGGATTCTGCTTCAAGGCACCGTTGGTAAGAACGCGCTCCTTAGTAGGGATCGGATAGAGGTAATCTTTCTCCTCGATCCACTGTCTCTGCATTACATCCTGACGATGTACTGTAAGGAATCCGCTTTCACCGTTGTATGTGCTGCCGCTTGCGCTTGGCTCTACGAGAGTGAGGTTCTCACCGATCTTAAGGGTTGTACCCTCGTTTGGAGTACCTGGATTGTTTGCAGTAGCGATATTGAAGTCAGCCTTACCGTCGCCATCGAGATCGATAGGACCTGCACCTGGGATATACATTCCAAGGAACTCCTCTTCGAATACCTTACCCTCTTTCCAACGCATGATATCCCAATAACGGAAGCCTTCCATTACGAGCTCAACAGTACGCTCACGACGGATCTCAAGGATAACGCCGAGGTTAGAAGGATTAGCGGCAGCAAGAGTAGGATAGCAGTTCTTGATCCAAGGCTCTGCAGCAGCACCAATCTGAAGATTGCCTGTCACACCGGCACGAGCTCTAAGCTTGTTTACTGTGTTGTCGAGGTCAGTCTGAGTAAGTGTTCCAAGCTCAGCCTTAGCCTCAGCAAGGTTAAGATAAATCTCTGCGAGACGGAATATAGGAAGGTCAACTTCAGAGAATCCATCATACTGAACAGCGATATAGTACTTGCGGAGCTGGTATCCGAGCTTCATTGAAGAGAGATTAGCAGGAGTAAGGTTGCCCTCAAGAAGGTAACCAGGTGTACGGAGAGTCTGAGACATACGTGGGTCACGACCCTTGCACTCCTCGATGAAACCGAGCTTGTCATAGCCAGCACGTGCAGTGTGGAATGAACCGTCTGCCATAAGGTATGCATCAACAAGACGTCTTGTCACACCTGTACAACCTGCTGTAGGTGAAGTTGTATAGTTCTGAACAGAGTGACGGAGCTGTACAGTGTTGTTATAGTCACGAGCAAGGATAACCTCAGTTGAAGTCTCAGTTGCATTAAGAGTCATGAAGAGCTCTGCATATGGAGTCTTGCCCTTTGCATAAAGAGCGAAACCGCCATCCTTGATAAGCTGCTCAGACGCTGCTGCAGACTCCTGAAGATAAGTCTCCCAGTTACCAAGACCATGATACTTGCGGAAAGTACCCTCGAAAAGCATCACTCTTGACTTAAGAGCAAGAGCAGCCCACTTGCTTACTCTGTAGACATCCTTAGTGTCCTTGATGTTAGCTATAGCAAAATTGAGGTCTTCGAGAACCTTTCCCATAACATACTCACGTGAATCACGTGGTTTGTTAAGAAGTTCCTTGTCACCTGATCCGACAACTACATCATACCATGGAACATCACCGAATCTCTTAACCTTCTCATAATAGAAGAGGGCACGGAAGAATCGTGCGATACCGTTATAGTGCTCTCTCACAGCTGCATCTGAACATCTGTGTGAGTTCTCAAGGAAATAGTTGATCTGTCTGAGAGTAGTCCATGACCAGCCGCCGCCAGTCTCAGGAATGATTCTCTGGCCGCTGATCTCGTCTTTGAGCGCAGGGTTGATGATGATATCTGCCTCATCTGCATAGATATCAGTTGCACTCGGCAAAGATGTATAGAAGTTGTTTGTAAACAGCTGAAGGTCTGTCTCGTTTCTGAAATATGTACCTGGAGTCACCTTGTCTTCTGGATACAA